>ULOI01047861.1_pt1 | contig 109326 bp, 185 predicted proteins | sample 1952231 | NCBI WGS metagenome assembly ULOI01 (sample SAMEA4835593, study PRJEB28245) | human gut metagenome | biome: gut microbiome; material: fecal sample | place: Denmark | collected 2008
TTATGATAAAGTAGTTATATCAAATGAAAGAGAGGTATTTTTTATGAAATTATCAGTTATTGAAAGTATTATTATTAGAAAAGTTGAAAATGTTTTTTCTAAAGAATTGTCAAGATTAAGTAAAGATATGGCTTGCCCTATTATGCTTGTAAGACGATATGTAAGAACTTGCTGTGAAAACAATGATATGATAGGAATGTTAAATGAGTCAGTATGGGAAAACGTTTGTAATTTCTTATATGAAAAATATGTAAAATAGCACTTGACAACACAATTCAAACCATGTTATAGTATAGAAAACGGAGGTGGACAAAATGACAAGAGAACAATATTTTGAAGCTATCAAAATAAAGCCGACACGAAAACATTGGTGTAAAATTTGTGATGATATGGCAGATTTCCTTATTATTAACACAAACGATATAAATAGAAGAAGTAATGTTTTACCATTATGTAACGAATGTGCAAAATTTCTATCACAAAAAATCATTCAAGGGATAAAGTTAGGAGAATCTAAAAATGAAAACGAAAATTAAAAATGAATTTCAGAATCCAGATTTAATTTTTGGAAATGAAAATCAAAAACGAAAATTGAAATTGAAAAACAAAATCATAAAGTTAATCATATATTTTATTTCCTTTTTATTCCTTTTATCCGCTTGTATGCTTGATAGTAACAGCTATATACCATATATTATTTTAGTTGCTTGTACGGTGATTTTAATTGTATTTATGATTGCAAATTGGAATACAATTAGTAAATATGATATAAGGAGATAAAAAATGGGAAATGAAATTTGGAATGATGACTGGAGAAAAGAACTAAAAAACAATCACCCAGCAATTTATGAACGGTTATGTGATTGTGACAATGAAAAGAGCGACATTGAGGTTATTGCCGTTTTAATGCAAAAATATAACAAAAATGTATGTAGTAGTGTAGTGTTAGATAGGGTAATGGCGTGGCTAAACTTTTGGAACAATCAATCATATTTAGAATTGACATTGAAAGAATATGATAAAATTATAAAAAAGATGTTGACATATAAATCATAATATGATATATTATATACATAAGGAGGAAAAAAACATGGTAATTTTTGAAACACGCTATAAAGCAAATAAGGAAAAGAAAAATTCACAATGGTATTCAACAAGTGATGTAACCGTAAAAGTAGATGGCGGTTATACAATTATGACACCTAGCCAGTATGAGACATGGAGGAAGCAGAAATGAGAATTGAAGTTAGAATTGATGGTATGTTAATGTTTTCGGGTCTTGCAGAAGATTATCTTTTTATGAATGATAATGATACAGAGTTGGAATTGCTACTTGACAAATTGGAATCAATGCCGTATAATAGTATTATAAGGTTTGAAGAAACAGAAATTGAAAAATTAGAGTATAATTTATATGATTAAGGAGGAAAACTAAAATGAGTATGAGAACAAGAATCAGCAAATTGGACACTTGCACAAGAAACAAGATTATCGCAATTTTATATAAGAATGGTTGCGCTTATGAAGATGTAAAAATGCTTGTTGCTAACGGGACACTGAGCGATATTAGCGAATATGTAGATATGGAGGAATTGTTTTAATGGAAAATAAAAATATTCAAAGATTTTGTGGAATTGATATTTTTTCGTGGGAAGGATGGGATGAAGTAGAAGTTGGAAGTATGATGTTTTATAATGTTGAATTTTGTGTTGATTCTATGAAAAAGTATAACGGAAATTATTTATACTTTGGGAATGATGGGAAAATCGAAATTTATAGTGACTCTATAGATAACACAAATGAAGCTCACACATTGTTTAGTGGTTATGTTTCTGATATTCCGGAAGTACTGAATGAGCTTAATTGCAGAGAATTAAAAAGAAAAAATTAAATTTATGTATTTGTGTATTGACATTGACTATAATATATGCTATTATATTATTGTAGTCAATGATGAGTATATAAATTGAAAGAGAGGTTCAACTATGACAAATATTAAAAATTGTATTCATGTTTATTCTATAACAAATAGTTTTATTGATTTTGTAATTATTCCATATGATTATCAAAATATTGATAGTGCAAAGTCGATTGTATCCGAAGCATACGACTCATATTGGAGTGATACAGAAGCTTCTGATATGACGATGGCAGAATGGGTTGCATTAAAATTAAAGGAAAATAATATAGATTGTGACTTATATTTTAATATTAAATAATAACAAAAAGAGAGAGAAAACAGTATGGAAAAGAAAATATTTACTTTAGAATTAACAGAAGAACAGGCTAAATGGGTTAGAATTGCACTTGATGCAAATGGAGATATACAAGACGAGAGAGGACATAAGAATAGGGCGAATTTTTTATATAAATTAGCAGAAAAATTAAGAGACAATGATGGAAATAACGAAGGAAATGGAGAATCTATGAATGAATATTGATATTTTGTTAAGTTTCAAAAATTATGTGCTGATTAAAGATAATATAACTGGATATATATGGCTTTACAGTTATAACAAGCCTATTGCCTATTATGACGGTAAAATTCATATTTGCAATGACAATTTGACTATAACAAACAAACGACATATTTATGTATTTAAGGAGTGGTTAAGTATATGATTAAAATTGTATTAAAATTTAATATGAAAGAGGTTTTGATTATTACTACAGCAACAAAAGAGACAATAGATAAAATTGTAACAACTATGCAAGCAGATGCGGTTATAGGTGATTTAGAGTCTATTACAGCATATTTTCACAACTGGAACGAAGAAGTAGAAATATTATTTACTTCTTTTGACCATGCGAAAATGTTTCTATTTTTAGAATGTTTGGATAATCCGAAACATTTTGAATATAATATTTATTAAAAAAGTGTTGACAAATGAATCTATATATGATATAGTAATATCATAAAAGAGGATATAAAAAATGAAAAGAAAATTCAAAGTAAAGGGATATAGTTTCAATTTGAAAAAGGATATTGATAAAATGTATTATGAGGATGAAATTTTCTTTTTTAATGGAAAACAAGCAGAATTAAACGGTTCTTGTATGTGCGTTGCAAATAGGGTACAAGAAAATCCCAAATTTAGAAATGGAGAGTTTACAATAGAAGAAATTAAATAAAAAGTGTTGATAAGTAGTAAATAATGTGGTATTATAATTATATCAAATAAAACAAGTTTTTAAGGAGGACAAAGAAATGAAAACTTTAGAAGATATTAAAAAGGAACTTACTAGCACATTAAAAGAGCATGAAGCACTTTTGCAAGCATGGAATAATGTTAATAGATTATACAAGAAAGACGGTTCAAGTTTTTCTATATTATCTAAAAATTTTGAAAATGCAACTATTCAAGACGAGTCTTATAGTATCTATCCTGCTAAAGTAGTTAAAGTTTTTATTTGTTGTGAAGGAAAATATTACAATGAAGAAATTAACTGCACTCAGCTTGTAAGATATTCTCAAAGAAAAGTTGATGAATCAAGAATCATTCACGCATCATATTTGGAAGATAGATATAATTTAACGATTGATGAAATTTTTGAAGAAATTGAGCTTAAAAAAGAGTATCACAAAAAGCGCATTGAGGAATTAAATAAACAGCTTGAAATGGCAGAATTATATTATAAGCAAGTTCTCAATAAAATGGAAGGAGTAAAAACTATTCTTGATACATTATGTGATAAGAGTGGAGATAGAAAAAATATTGATTTAAGATATGATTTAGAAGAAGTAGTACATGAATATTATTTTAGATAAATCCAAAAGGAATGTCAAAAAACTATTGACATTCCTTTTTTAATATGCTATAATAATAATGGGGGAATATATAGTATGGTTAGTTAATACTAACCATTATGCAATTTGTATAATATTGTATTGAAACTTTGTGCAATTTGCATATTGCAATTAAGTGTTAGTATGATATAATGATTATAGTAAATGAAAGAGAGGTAGTTATAAATGAGAAATTTAGAAGCATATGGTAGACAATGTATTGAAAATCTTAATGCTATCGGCATTTATCCACATGAAATTGATAGCTTTATTGTAAACACAAGAGCCAAAAGAAGATGGGGGCAAGCACAAAAAAGAAATAGTCGTTATAGTATTAATATCAATGTATTGTTATTAAATGAGAATTGCCCCGAAAATAGCTTATATGAAACATTATACCATGAATTATTGCATTGTGTAGATGGTTGCATGAATCATGGTATTAAATGGCAACAATTAGCTGAACTTGTAAGCGATTGCTACAATGTAGATATTACAAGATGTTCAAGTGATGAAAAGAAATTAGGGAAAGAGTTTTCGGAAGAACAAATACAAAAGAATACGTATAAAGTAAAGTGTTGTAATTGCGGAATTATAACAAAAAGAATAGGTTATCGTTCACCAAAATGGTATATACATTCAGACTGGTATAAGTGTAGTAAATGTGGTGGAAAATTAGAAAAAGTAGTTGACAATAAATAAAAGATATGATAGTATAGTTATAGAAAGAGAGGTAGTTATAAATGTATATTGAAAAATCACGCTTTGAATATGCAAAGAAACAAGTTAAAGAATTGATTGCAAGTAACAAATTAATTGTAAAAGATAATCATATTGTATTTAATAATAATACTTATGATTGCAGAAAGAAAGAAAATATCGTAACAGTGATTTGTAAATCTTCATGTGAACATATGATAATGAATTTTAGAATTGTTTCGGATGGTGTTGAATTATTAGAGTCTGAATATAATGGAAAGAAATGTAAATCAGACAGAACTTTAAAAAAGTTTCAAATAATTTTAACATTATTTTATTGTTTGTATGAATTAAAAATATTGAATTAAAGAAAAAAGGTGAATAAAAATGATTGGTGTATATAGTGGAGAATCACTTAAAACAATGGAAAAGATTATGGATAATGTAAGAAGCTATTATCCGAATCAGACCTATAAAAACAATCAATATAATATTTATTGGTTTATCAATTCTAAAGGTTATTTACACGTTTTAAGACCTGCCACAGAAAAGCTAAACGGTAGAATAGTCAACTATACCATTAAAGATTTTATGCTTACAAAAGATAATATGTTAAAAGATAAAGGTGTATTGTATAGGTTTAGCACAATAGAAGAAGTTTATAATAAAATGGAGGAATTAATAAATGAATAAATGTTGTGAAGATTGTGAACACTGCTTTATTGATTATTCAGTCGGGTTATATGAATGTCAAAATATAGATAATATGACCGAGCAGGAGATTGAAGAACATTATGTAAACAATGACGGAAATTGCCCGTATTGGAAATTATGTGTTGACAACGATTATTATTTGTGATATTATGATTGTAGAAAGAAGAAAGAGAGGTAAATAACATGAAAATTTTAAGACAAGAAACTTTAGAGCATAATAACAATATTTATGACAGTTTACTTTTATATGAAATGGGAGGTGTATATATTGTTTCATGGAATTATTTAAAAAAATATTGTACAGTAAGTTATGACACAATTAACGATATGAAAGCATATAAAACATTGGGAGAAGCCACAAAAGAATTTAAAAGAAAATTGAAAGTTTTGTCTTGACAAGTAAAGTTATATGTGGTATGCTTTAAGTATAGTAAAGGAAATAAGAATTTTTAGATAATTGGAGGTATGTCGTATGAGATATTTTGAATTAGGACTAGGTAATAGTATTGAAGAAGATTGGGAAACATTTGATTGTTCGATTTGTATTAAAAGTGAAAGAGAACCTTTGAATTTTGAAGAAGCAAATGAGTTTATAAAAAATGATTTACAGAACCTCGGATATAAAACAGTAGTTAGTATAACAGAAATATCAGAAGCAGAGGCAATGGAATTTTTCGATTGGGATGCTATTGTTAAAGCACCTGTATTCAAGTAATGAAATGATGATTTACTAGGAAGGAAGAGAGGTATTTAAAATGGATTATAAGAATAATATTGAAAATCAAAGAGAATTATTACAAAAGCACTTAGAAACAATCAATACTGACGTTTCTGCAAAGTTGGGAATAAAAGTAAATTTGTGCATTAAAGAAAGTAAAGATTACAGAAGCCAAACATTTTTTAGTCTGATTGATGATAGAAACATTAAAGAAGAATGTGGTGTTATGGCATCTGCTTTTAGAAATATTTATATTGAAACGTTTGGTATGTGGTGGCAAGAAAATGGTATAGTTTTTGACTTGGATTTTAGATATGAACACATTAACGGAGAAAGTAATGGAGCGCACTTCTGTACAATACAGATAGAAAATGATTTACTGAAATTATTATAATTTATAAAAAGCTGGTACAATTTCTGTATCAGCTTTTTATATTTTTCAAAAAACTACTTGACATATATACCAACCTATGCTATCATATAATCAAGAGGTGAGGAGTGCAAGCCATAGGAATTGCGAAAACATGGAAGGTACAATTTACGCTTTAATACATTAAAGTGATGATAAATTTAAAAAATTTTTAGAACAAGTATTGACAAATGTTTGCATATAGTGTGTAGTAATATTATCAAGAAAAGAAAAGAGGTAAATAAGCTATGAAAGAGTATAAATACAGAGGTTATGAATATCCTATAATTGTTGATGACAATGGAAATATTACATATAGAGGAAGAGAAGTTGAAAAATATGTTCACGGTTATAAGGCAGTAGGAATGGCAAGCGGATTTTCATATAAAACATTAGCAAAACAACATTATGTTAGAGAAATGGACAAGATTGATAATGCAATTAGAATGGAAGAATATAGAAAAGAACACAAGGAAGAATTTGAAAATTTGACAACAGTAGAAGAAGATATAGCATGGTTTTTAAATATGATGGAGGAGTAAAATAAAAATGAACAAAATTACACTTGAACAGGTAAAAGGATTAAAAAAGAAAGATAGAATAGCAGTATCTTATTTAAACCGTGATGGGAATATTATTACAAAAAATACAAGATTTTATGGAACAGAATATAATCAGTATAGAAAAAAGAATATCATACTTGTATATGTTCCACGTAAACAGAAAGAAGTTTGGGAAATTGAAGAAGGGACTGAGTGTGAAATAAAACCGTTATAAGCGGTTTTATTGCAAAAAGGTATTGACAACATAAGATATAGACTGTATAATGATATTATCAAATAAAGAAAAGAGGTTTTTGGATGAAAAGTGTAAAATTATATAATTATGATATTAATGATACAATGAGAGAACTGTATGAGTTATCAAAAGATGGTAATGAATATTGCTGTGAATTTAATGAAAAAAGACTTACATCGTCTATGACTATTGACGATGCATATTTATTAGTAACTGGCATGTCTTATAATCAGTTTAAGGAATACGAAAAAACAGAAATTGAAAGAATGAAAAAACGGAGAGATGAAAGAGTCAAATTAGGAGAATATTTGAGAATATAAATTAAACACGAACAAAAAATGTGTTGGAAAAAGACTGACATTTTTTATCAGTCTTTTTTTATTTTATGCTTGATAAGCTATCCAGTATATGCTTTACTAAAATTGTGATAAAGGGAAGGCAACACAAAAAAGAAGCTATCGAATAGGGGAGTGAGGACATAAGTTAGTTGTAACTAACCTAGTATTGAAAACTACATGAGGCAGTATTGTGTATTTACCGTTTTAAGACTTATTGTGTTATCCAGTGGTAAATTGTGCCTTGAATAAGTTATAATTGATTTTAAGGGCATTGTAGCGTGTTACAGCGGTATATTAGACAGTTGGAATAGGTCTGTAAACGTGTATAAGCCGTTTTAAGCGTACAAAAGTGTGTTGTAGTATATTTTATCAATGAATAGATAAAAGTGGTTTAAAATGGCAAATAAAAGTATTGACAAAGGAATAGGAATATGGTAAGATGTATATATCAAATAAAGGAGGTCTTGAGATATGACAGAATGGGAAAGAACAAAAAATGGAAAAGTTGCAATTTATGAAGACGATGAGTTCATGGGTATTTATGATACAGTGCATGAATATAATGAAGAGAAACGAAGAAAAGAAGAAGAAGAGGGCGAATAACCCTTTTCTTCTTTTTATTTTTTATTATATCCCCATGGACGCACCCACTCCATCTTACATTAAAATCATACCATATGTCAATACGTTTGTCAATAGAAAATTATAAAATTTTTATGTTGACAAACTGGAAAATGTATGGTAAAATAAGGTATAATAAAGGAACGGTGTTGGAGCGGTTCTGTAGAGGACTAGCACACTGCGGTTTTAATCATCTAACGTGCATTTTTTTAATTGTCAGATAATTGACCATAGTGTGCTATTTTTGTATGCAATTTGAATTGTTTGAAAAATTGCCACAATTTGATTAAATTGTTAGAATATTTCAAAAATCCCCACGAATTATCAGATAATATTAATTTTTGGGTAATATACAATCTAAAAATTCGCCCAAGGGTAATATAGGGATTAAAAATTTCCCCACGAAATATATTGACAATTTCCAAAAGTAATGTTATAATACAAACAAATGAAAGGAGATTATATTATGAAAGCAAAAGTTGATTTTGATTATTGGAACACATTACAAAAGTATTTTAAAAAAGACGAATTTCAGTTAAACGGTGATATTGTCCACGATGCTAGAATTATTAAGCGTATGCAATATATATGGCAATATGCAAGTAAGAAATATTTAAAAAATATTGATGATTGGGAATCATTTGCACAAATTTGGATGAACTTGGACAAGTTCATTGAGATAAAATCATATCAAGAAAGCTATGATACTTTTATGTCTTATTTATTTTATTGTACAGATCGCATGAATCTTAATCGTTGGTTATCTTTGCAAATGTGTATTAATAAAGCATCTGATTTGATTTATAAAGACTATTGCAACAAATATGATGCAAGTCATTGGAGTAGTGAAGTATGTGATGGATGGTGTGAAGACTACAATTACACATATAATTTAGAAAAAGATTGTAAAACAGAATGGAAAGAAGTAATTTTGCCATTAATTAAAGACAATCAAGTGAAAGAGTGGATTGATTAAAAATGAAAATTGAAATTGAAAATCGAAATTTGAATAATTATTTATATGAGCAATCTCAAAAGAAAAAGGAAATTCAAAATCGAAAACGAAAAATGAGAATTGAAACTGAAATTGAGAATGGATTTAGCAAAATGTTTAGTGATAAAATCGAAGAATATGATAATTAGAAAGGAGAATTAAAAATGAAAAAAGAGATTATTGGTTATGTTAATTATTATAGTGGTAATTGGGGTTTTGAAACTGATGACGAAAGTTATAATTTTAATGTTCCAGCCACTATTGATGAACTTTTAGGTATTGACTCAAAGGATGGTGATATGTTCAAAATCACTATTGAAAAATTGAATTAAGGAGGCTTAAAATGGATAACAACATTAGAAGAATTGATGATTTAGCAAGAGTAAATATTCCTAAAGAAGTTAGGAAAATACTTTTTGGTTCTACTAAGATTACAGATTCAGAAGGAAAGTTTTTAAAGTTTGAAGTTAGTGACAATATTGTAACATTAAAAGTAGTGGAGGAAAATGAAAATGACAACAACTAGATGGGATTTAACAGATGAAATTAGAAATGGAATTGGTGTAAAGATTAAAGATTGGCTTGACTATATTGAAACTAATTTTCATATCTTGCAAGAAGAAAAAGATACAGAAGAATTAGATTTAACTGATTGCGGTATTAACCCATATCAGCTTGAAAGTTTTCTTGAGGAATTAGGCTTTGAAAACTATGATTCAGATGAAAATGGTTGGGAGATGGACTATTGGATTTATTTTAGACGAAATGGATTTAAGATTCACATTTTTGGAACTGGAATTATTTACGAATTAAAATTAGTAGTATATTTTGATGAAGACGAGGAAAATGAAGATGAATAAAGAAGATATAAAATATGGGTATAATGTATGTGGCTCAAGATTAAATGAAGAAATTGATACAATGATTGAAGAGTTGCATAATGCTTATATGAATAACACAAATGAAATTTTAAAAGGAAAATTGGATGCACAAATTAAAATATTATATTGTTTCAAAGATAAGATTGAAAATGCAATTATAGACGGAGAAAATTTATAGGAGATTAAATAATGAAAAAGACAATTTTATGTGTAGCAGGTCGTACATCGTCAGGTAAAGACTATATTGCAAAACGATTATCAACAATCTTAAACTATCCATTAGTAGTATCACATACAACACGCCCTATTCGGTCAAATGAAACTAATGGAGTTGAGCATTGGTTTGATTCAAAAGAAGAATTTCAAAATGTACTTGACAATCAGACTGTGATAGCTTATACTAAAATAGGGGAGTATGAATATTGTGCTACGTTAGAGGATATTGAAGATAATTGTATATATGTGATTGATTATGATGGAATCAAATATTTACAAGAGCATTTCAAAGACCAAATCAATCTTAAAATTATATATATCTATTGTGAAGAATATATTCGTAGAGCAAGAGCATCAACACGTTCTGATTTTAAAATTGCATGGGAAGATAGAAACAAAGCAGAAGATGAACAATTTACAGAATTTGAATCTAACAGACCTTGGGATTTGTTGATTGATAATGGTAGTGCAAACTTAAATATGGATTGGGTTAAGAAACAGGTTAAATGGATGATGGATAGAAAGGGGAATAATTATGTCAGAAGAAATTATTAAAGTATTAGATGCATTGGGAGAAAAATTTGGAATCGCTATTAATTGGACTTCTGAAAATGTAATGCCATATTTGCAACAGTTATGTAGTAAGTATATTACATATGAAATTGTAACATGTGTTGTATGGTTGTTGATTGGTATTTTTTTACTGTTTATTGGAAAATATTTAATCGAAAAAGCAAAGCAATATTGGAAGAAATATGAAGAAGAGGGTGTATATTCAGATTTTGATACTGCGGTTATTATATTTGGAATATTAGCAGGAAGTGCAATCATTGTAGGAATTATTGTAATTTTATGTCAAACAATAGATATTGTTACTTGTTTAACATTTCCTGAAAAGATGTTAATAGAAAAAATGCAGTCGATTTATAAAACTTTAAATTGGAGATGATAATAAAATGGTAAAATTAAAAGTTGGTAGAAATATAATTGAACTTGATGAAAAAGATCTAATTTTAGATAACGGAGTTTGTTATCAAATTGTTACTAAAAAAGTTGGAGGGTCTGATTGGCGTTATCCTATAATGAGTAAAAAGTTATTTAATGATTTACAAAAATTTGAATTAATTTTCACAAATGAAGGATTAAAACAAGATGCTATAAAGAAATATGATTCATCAGTAATAACTTATTGGAAATTTAATATAGAAAAAATGCAAAAACTTGGATATTAAATTCAAAGAAAAATTGTTCTTCTTTTTTGACATTTTTACAAGACGGAGAAATTACAGAAGAAGATTTAAGTGAAATTGAATATTGGTATGGGGAAGTTGTTAAGAAATATTATTGAAAAATAACTATTGACAAACCCAACTATTTATGTTATAATTACCTTATCAAATGAAAGGTAGGTAACAGTTATGAACTTAAACGATTATATCAAATCTTATACAGAATATGCAGAATATATTGATTTATCGGCAAACTCTATTCACACATATATTGAAAATGTAACTAAGTTTTTCAATACTGTCAATAAAAATGTAGAAGATATTAAGAAAGCTGATGTTAATATGTATCTTATGAAATATAAAGATGGTCATGCTTATTCTACACTTGAGATTATGGTACGGAGTTTAAGTTCTTTCTATAATATCATTCTTGATGAGTTGCAGTTAGTTGATATGGTCAATCCTATGGTCAGTATTAAATTGCCTAAACGTAAGGAAGAACAAGAGCATCATATGGTGTTAGTCAAAGATGAAGTAATGGCTTTAATCCATAATGCAAAGAACATTCGTGAGAAGGCTATGTTAATGTTTATGTTCAATACTGGTGTAAGATTTTGTGAAATTAGCAATGTGACACTTGATATGTATTTGAACAGAGATAGTAATAATGCTATTGATTTAGTTATTACAAAAGGTATGAAACCGAGGACAGTATATTTAAGTGAAAATACTTGCAAGACTATTGATAAGTATATTACCGAAATGAGAAAAGATGGTTGTGAATATTTGTTTGTTAGTAATCAAGGCACTAAAATGGATAAGCAGAGTTGTTCAAGAACATGGAAATGCTTGGCTAAAAGAGCTGGATTTGATGATGAAAAAATTGCAAAGTTAAGCAACCATTGTCTTAGAGCGAGTTATGCAAGCTATTGTCTGAATGATTTAGAAGTGCCGATTTTAGCAGTAGCAAGTAGTATGGGGCATAAGAAACCCGATGTAACATTAGAGCATTATTATAAGGCTGATAGTGAAAAGATTGAAGGGTTTATGAAGGAGGTATGTTAATGTATTATAGAGTGTCGCAAGCAGAAGCATGGTATTATAATGCAGAACAAATTTTAAATAATTATCCAGTTATTAAAGAAAAATATCAATTCACGATTGTTCCTTTAAAGGAAAAACGATATAAATTAGAAAGAAAATTATATGTTGATATTAAAGATTTTACAGAATTTATTCAAGATTTAGGAGAATCATATATTATAGATTGTACATCAGAGTGGAAAGCCAAGAAAATTATTGAAAAATATCCAATCATAAAAAAATACGATTATGAAATTGATAAAGATAGATTATTGGTTGAAATTGACGATTTAATAAAATTTGCTAAAGATGTAAAAAAAGAAATTATTATCATAACAGGACAATATAATGATGGAGATAAAGGTTTTGTAACTCTTGAAATTTATGATACATGGAGGGAATAATTATGATAGATGGAATTACAGTATTAAGTCAAAATGAAATTATGAGCACTCCAATGCGGTTTTGGGTTATAGCAATAGTTGGAATAATTATTTGTATGATTAGTATTATTGTAATGATTAGCAGTAATGAGAAATCAATAACAAATATATTTTTCATAAGTAGTATTGTTTGTATAATTATATTTGCTATTTCGGCATTGTGCGGAGTTTTTATTAAGAACGGAACTGGAAAATATACATATAAAGTAACAATTTCAGATGAAGTAAATTTTGTTGAGTTCAACAATAAATATGAAATAATTGACAAAGAAGGATTAATTTATACAATTAAGGAAAAGGAGACAAACAATGGATTTAATTAAAGATATTGATGTTTTTATTGAAGATAAAAATATAAGTCATATTTTTCTTGACATAGACGGAGTAATTTTTCATTCTTGTCAAGCTATGATTGACATTCTGAATGAACGTTATGATGGCAATTTTGATGGTTCAGATGTAACAAGTTGGAATTTTCAGTGTTGCTATCGTGGAATGACGAGTGAAGAAATTGAAAGCATATTTAACAGTGGGTTATTTTTTAAGATTGTAAAACCTATTGACGGAGCTTTAGAGTTCCTTGATAGATATAGGGATAAGATTATTCTTGTGACTAAAGCAAGTGTTGAAAATTATGCACTTAAGAGAAAGTGGTTCAATGATAGAGGATTTAAAGATATACCGATGATTGCATTGCCATTGAATGTAAGCAAAGGTTTTATTGATATGCAATGTACTGGGTTATATCATTATTCTTTATTCATTGATGATAGTACAAATAATTTGCAAGAAACAAATGCTGACTATGATATTATGTTCAAAGAATATAACGACCAAAAAGAACGTGAATGGCAAAAAGGTTGGGATGGATTAGTAATGTACCAGTGGTAAAGGAGAATGTAAAATGAATACAATGAATACAGAAATCATAGATTGCGGACTAATTTATAATGCTCATTATAATATGTCAGAAGTAAAAGTATATGGAAGTGCTTGGATAATTACAATTCCTATTGATAGATTAAATGAATTTACAGATATTTTTCCTGAATTAGATTGGGAAAATGGAGAGTTTATTCATAATTTAAAAGGGAAATATGTTAGACTCGCTTATGATAAAAATTTTGAAATATATTCAATATCACATATTGTAAAAGACTTAACTTACATGGTAAAAAGGAGTTGACAATGACTCCTTTTTGTGATATAATAGCATTATCAAATCAAAGGAGATATTAATTATAATAATAAATGAAAGGAATAAAAAATGAAAGTAATAGATTTAATTAATAAGTTAAACATTATTGGTTATGATGAAAATACAGAATTAACGTTTGACTTTTCGGATGAAAATGGAGAATGTCATAAAATTCCTATTGAAAAATTTTGGTATGGTGAAGAATTAACAGGAGAATCATATCATAATGATAGAATCAATATAGAACTGAATATAAAAGATTGTAAAGAATATACGAAAGTAAAGGAAGACATTGTAGCTGATAAAATTATAGATGCTCTGAGTGAAACTTTAAATAATTTTGGGAGCTATCAGCATTTTTAAAGGAGTATATAAATTATGAGATTATCTAATACTGAACTAAAAGAAAAATATTGCACATTTTGGAATGAAGCAAAGCATGATATTGGTGAAGTTTATTATGGAGACATACCTTTAATCCATTTTGACGAAAAGGAATATGAACATTTTCATACATTTGGGAAATTGGCTAATATTTGTGCTGTAGAAGCCTATATCTATTCTCAAAATGGAACTTATGATTTATATAGAACTTTAATTGGAGAAGTATATATTGCTAAAAATGGTACTGTACTATGTGGTGATATTAGTGTAAAATATTATGGAAAAACTTATAATATTATTCTAAATGAAATGTATGGATTGCATAGTTTAACTATTTTACGATTAGGTAATAAAGTTAAAGGTTTCTGCAATAAAGATGGTCAAGGAAGTCCAACAAATAAATACAGAACAGAAGAATTAGATGACGAAACAATATTAAAGGTGCTGAATGTAGACTTATCTGATTATGGTGAATCAATTCATAAATTTATAAAGGCTTGTAAAGATTTATATAATAAAGATAACACTAATTATATCATGGATAAGTGTTTTAGTGCATAGGAGAATATTATGAAATGTTTTGATTGTGGATGGCTTGATTGCGTTGGTAATGTGTTTTGCAAGTATTGTATAGAAAATGATTATATGCTATATGCAACTAAAGAGGATAAAGAATTTTGTGATATGATGTGTGGTTATGTTGAAGAGGAGGAATAATTATGAAAGAGAAAATTTATTTAATTGAAGATACTTGTGCCTATCATAAATTTTATCTTAATAAAGCAAATAATAAAAAAGAAGCATTAAATAAGTTTTGGGAAGAATGTAATATTGATTGGGAAAATGAACAAGATAAGAAAAATGGTTATGCTCCTAGAACTAAAAAACAGTTTGAAATTACAGATATAACAAAAGAATTGGGAAATAAAACTATAGAGATAGATTAGTTATGACAGAACAAGAATATGAAGCATTTAAAAATTTCATATATGAACTATTATATGAACGTATGACATTAGATGATTATGAAATTATTATGCGTAGATTAGGCGCTAATAAACGTGGTGATAGATATAACACTATATGTCACAATATAAATGGTGGTGGATATAATCTTGCATTTAATAAAGAAACTAGGTCTTTCTGTTGTTTTTCAGAATGTAGTTGTTCGTATTCTTTGTTATCTTTAATTAAGAAGCGTAGAGAATTATTAGGAGAACCATGTAGCACATATCAATCATTAAAATGGCTATGTAACGAGTTAGGTATAGAGTTCAATTTCAAGGAAGAAGTTAAGCAAGTCAATACTAATATATACAAATGGCAAAACAGTTTGTTGAAATATACTAAAAATTATTCTAATGCAACAAATCAAATCTATGACAAGTCAATTTTGAATTATCTTACACCATGCTATTACGAACCGTGGCTAAAAGAAGGTATGACAAAAGAGTCACTTGACAAATTTGATATAAGGTGGTATAATAGGTTACAACAAGTGGTAATACCTATATATGATGACGAGGGAAATTTAGTAGGTACACATGATAGAAACACTAATCCCGAATTGGTTGATAATGGCTTCAAATACGACCATTTGAGAATGTTAGACGGTACAGAGTATAAATTTCAAATGGGGCTTGTATTATATGGTCTGAACATGAATAAAGCTGATATTGAACGGACTAGAACTGCTATATTGTTTGAAGCCCCTAAATCAGTTATTCATATAGATGGATTTTATGATTATAATATATCAGTTGCCATGTTTGGTATGAATTTACAAAAGGCTAAATTGAAATTGTTATTAAAGTACGGTGTCAATAAGTTTATCATAGCATTAGATAGGCAGTATGAAAATGTTATGATAAATGGTGAATATACTAAAGAGTTCTTAAAGTATCGTGAAAAGGTTGATAGAATTATTGATATGATTAGACCGTATGCTCAAGAAATAGGAGTTGTATGGGATAATGATGAGGATAGATTCTTAGGGTACAAAGATTCGCCAGTTGACCAAGGCAAAGAAGTATGGGAAAAGTTATTTGAAAGGAGAGAAGTTGTAGTATGAAAGAATATGATTATCCAAGTGTTATTTGTGAATATTGTAGTTGTACAGAATATGGTGAAATTCCTTGTGAACAAATTACGCCAAATGGATATGTTTCATGTGAGGGTTGTAATTGCGAGCAAGCATTAGATTTTTATAATGATTCAAACGAAAATAGATTAACTATGGAAGGTGCATTTTAATGAAGATTTATAGATTGTATTACCTAGAACAAGAATATATTCCAAGTGATTATGTTGATGAAGATGGATATGTTGATGATTATTATGATGATTATATTGACCATGACATTACATTAGGATATTTTGCAAATACAAAAGCAATGGACAAATGGATTGAAGAACACGAAGACAATGACGGGAATATTGTAGAATTTGTAGATAAAAAATTTGATTATGTATGTTACGATGAAGATTTGCAATGCGAAGAAATTGAGGTGATTGAATGATTGATTATTGTATATGGTTTTATGATATTAATAACAAGTGTTATAAAACTGGTTGTTGCAATCAAGAAATTAGTGAAGATGATTATATAGGTAAATATTGCACTTGTTGTGGTAAGAAAATTGTTGTGTCTATTGTTCAGCATAGTTATAATTATAAACCAAAAGGAGAATTGTCTTATGCAAATTAATATTGATATGGGTCAAATGATACAAGAACAAAGTCAAATATTACAAATGTGTGCAGAACATGATGGTTGTGTAGATTGTCCTATGAAATCAAGTCCTATACAGATGCAGACAAGTGTATGGACTTGTGAACATACAGAGGTGGATAATGCAAGCAAAGTATAAGAATAAGTCAAGAAATGGTCTAAGGAACGGGCATGAGTATATTATAAAAATATCTAAACCTACTGGTCATTATTATGTATATGATTGTCATGTAATATTTGATGTTACTAAACAAGAAGAAATAGATATTTTACTGAATTTTGCATCAGAAATTAGTTTAAGAAACAATTTTGAGTTTGATAAACTTGAACTTGACAATGAGTAAATTATGTGGTATAATGTATTTATAGAAAGGAGATAAGATATGGAACTATTAGATACAGTACAGTTAATGTTAAGTAATGATTACAAAGAAAGATTTAAGGCAGAATATTGGTAATTAAAGATTCGCTATGAAAAATTAAAGACTATGTGTGAGAAATGGGACAATGGAGAGCTTGATTTTGAGCCTACTTGTGATAGAGAAGTTTATAATGAACAGATATGGAATATGTATGGATACATGAAAATTCTTGAGCATAGAGCTGAAATTGAAGGAATTGAATTATAAGGAGGAAAATAATTATGAATTTATGTAATATTGTATTGTTGATAATTGGATTATTTACTTTTTTTATGGGAATTATTTGGGGTAGAAAGAATTGGTTTAATGTTATCATTAAAATTATTTTTATTTTAAGTAGTTTTTATCTTGTTTGGTATTCTTTATATTTAAGTAACATTCTTATTATGGTAAGAGGTTAAGACTATGCCGAAATGTCGTTGTTGTGGTAAACAACTTGATAAAGATACCGCTTATAAAGTAGGTAAAGCAAGTTATTATTGTAATGAAGAATGTTATAATAAGGTTATGGTTAAAAGAAACAAAGCAAAAGCTAAATATGAACCGATTGACCCAAGTGATAGAAGGGTTTATACTGATTATATAGTAAAGATATATACTGACAATGGATATGATAAATCAGAAATTCCTTGGCAACTTATAGGAGCACAGACGAAAAACATCTTACAAGAACATGAAGTATGGTCTTATTTAACATTACAATATATCCTATACTATATGTATGAAGTATTGGAGCTTAATCTATTTTCAGAAGAATCAAATGGCAGTATCTTATCATTGCTTCCGTTTTATGGGATTGAAGCCGAAAAATATTTCAATCAGACTAAAGAGATTGAAAAGAGTATTGATGAGTTTGATTTTACTGATAATGAAATAGTGATTAAGAAAAGTTGTAGTGGCAAGAAAAAGAAATATATTGATTTGAATGAATTGAGATAGAAAGAAGTGAAAAATATATGGCAATAAGAACAAAAACAGAAAAGCAACTGGAAGAAGTATATCAAAGAAACTTGCATTGTTCTGACTCCTTTGGAAAAAAGGAAAGTCCAGAATTGTATGAAATGTGTAAGAATTGTGAAAACTATTGTGGCAAAAAACATGATTACAGAGAGTGTAGACAAAATCAATGTTTCAAAAATTGGCTTGCACTAGAATATCTTGATTGGATTAACGGATATTAAATAAGATAGAATATTCTGTAATGGCAATAATGAAATAAGGGAGATAAAACATGACAGTAAAAGAGTTTTGCAATCAACATAAACATGACAGTAAAGGATTTTGGTTATGTCCAAGTATCTGTAAGAATATGACAATTACACCAAGATTGTATGAATATGGAATTGATTATCAGAATTCCGGTAGTATTCCTAATGAGTTGTTAGAAAAGGAAGTAAGGAAAACATTTAGAGAAGATGGTGTGATTTGTATTATTTGGGAGAATGAAATATGAAAAATTTTGAAAAAATTATGATAAGAGAAATGGCAGACGATAGATTAAAATTTAGCCGTGTGACGGGTCTATTGAAAACCGACAATGGAGAATATGCGTCTTATGAAAATGCCTTAAAAGCAGAAATTGAATGGCTTGAAGAAGAAGCTGAAATGTAATGTTTATTATTATATACAAAAATGGCATTATGGTTGCTTATATTAAACATTAAGAAAGGAGAAAGGAGAAAAATGACAGTACAAGAATTATATGATTTCGCAAAAGAAAGAAATATATTATATTATGAAATTGAGGCTCAATACGCAGATGGTGGAGGGTATTATTATGGGTCAAGAACCATAGATGAGTGTGATATTGAAAGAAAAGACGATATTAAAACAATAATTATTTAGGAGATAGATTATGATATGTAATCATACAGTGAATGACCGTTTACTTGGTTGCTATTTACAACGACCCGAATTAACGCTTGATTCAAAATATCCACTTGATAAAGATGAATGGACTATATTATTTCAAAAGATATTATATGCTACGATATATAATTTGGCATTAAACGGTTGTAAAAGCGTTAGTATTATAGATATAGACGAGTTTGTTAAGCCTTTTGTAAGTGAATATAACGTGTTAGAGGATAACAATTTTGAAGATTATATAGCAACAGTTATTGAATTAACAGATGTTGATAACTTTGAATACTATTATACAGAGTTTAGAAAATTCAGTTGTCTTAATGCTTATAAAGAAAAAGGGTTTGACATTAAGAAATTCTATGATGAAGATAAGAGCGAAGAAAGTCAGCTTGAGAATTTGAACCAATATAACATTGAGGATATTATTAACTATTATGAAGGATTACAAGTTGGAATTAAACGACAATTTAATGTTAAACGTGTAAAGGAAGAATATGTAGCTGGAACTGATTTTATGGAATCTAAAGAAAGATTCAAAGAATCACCTTTGATTGGCAATAGTTTTCAATCAGAATATCTCAATGGTATTTATAGAGGTATGTATGGTTTTATCATTCGTGGAGCAAAAAGCGGTGGTGGTAAATCTATTCTTTCTATGGGTGATTTATGTAAAGCTACAATTAAAGAATGTTATGATTTAAACAAACAATGCTATGTTAAAAATAAATCAAGAAAGGGTGCTGGATTATTTATAAATACAGAACTTGATTTAAGAGATGAACTTGACCCTATGATTATTGCATGGATAAGTGGTGTTCCAAGAAATCATATTATTGATGGTAGTTATGAAGAGGGGGAAGAAGAAAGAGTTGATAAAGCAAATGAAATTCTCCTTGATAGTGAGTTATACATTTGTGACGACCCAGAATTTACGACAAAAAGTTTAACTGAAACAATTAAAGACTATGCTTTAAATAAGAATGTTAAAACAATATGTTATGATTACATTAGTAATAATGGGTTCGTAAGTAAAGAAATATCAAGCGAAACAAAAGTGCCACAAAGAGAAGATATGGTATTGCTTGCATTAACAGATAGGCTTAAACAAGTACAACGTGAATGCGGAGTTAGTTTAATTTCTGCCGTTCAAACAAATGGGCAAGAAGATAATATGGAATATCCAACAGAATCTTGTTTAGCTGGTGGTAAATCCCAAGTGCGTAAAACAGATGGAACAATGATTATGTTGCCTCCAACAAAGAAAGAACTATCACAACTTGAATCTGCTATTGCTAAGTGGAATTGTAAAAATAATGAACAATCATTTGGTAATACAATTTATCCAAACAATGTCATACATATTATTAAAGGTCGTGGCAGTAAATATCCAAAGAATATTAAAGTATTTCAGTATATTGATTTATCAACAAGTAGAACATTAGATATGTTTTGCACTGATAAGCAAAACAATCCTATCAATGTAGATAAATTAAAAATTGAATATGAAGATTTAAACTATGAGAGTAACAGGAGTAATTAAGGATTATATCACAAGAGAGGTAACAAAGAAGTGTCAAGAGAAGCTTAATTCAATTCCTAATGATTATCAAGAAGATTATGATAAGATGATTGATGAAATTCAAACATTAGTTGATGAAACAAATGTTAAGGCAAGACAAATTGCAGAAAAATATGGTATGTTAGAAGAAAGGAATTATAATATTATTAGTTACAGCACTTATCGTTTAGGTGATAGCAAAAGAAGAGATCAAAGGTATGCTTTAGTGAATGAATTAAAAAAAGAGCGTGATGACAAGATTGCTCAAATTATTCTTGATTTAGAGTTGGGCGAAACAACTAAGAAAGAATTGAATGATGTATTAGCAAATGTTAATTTCTAAATTTATTAAAAATCCAGTTGACAAGACTGGATTTTTATGTTATAATTGGTTTATCAAATGAAGAGGAAAGGAAGGAAAGTAAATGAAAGAGTTAGATGATTTGTTAAATACCGTATATGATATTTACTCAAAAACAGCAACAATATGTTTTGCTCATCCGAGTACTTTATTAAAATTAAATATGAAAGACTTTTATAAAGATACATATTTTATTTCAGATTTGAATTGTGAAGAAGACAAGTGCATAATTGTAAAAGATGAACAATTAAAGAAAGAATTATATAAATTTTGTATCAAGCACGAAGATAGGGTGTTCCAAGGAAGAAAGACAGATTAAACAAAAAGGAGAATTAAATTATGAGAGAAATGTCAGAAGTAATTGTGTATTATGATGGAACTTGGGAGATTAAAGATTTAGATTGTAATTATGCTACTCAACATATTAAAGGGAAATATGGTGAATGTTATCATTGTCTTAAGGGAAGAGAAGAATACTATAAGAAAAGATTAGTGAAAAGGATTATTAGTAGGCAAGAAGAAAAAGTTAAAAAAGAACAAGAAACATTAAATAATTTGAAAGAAGTATTGACAAACATTGATTGATATGATATAATACATATATCAGTTGGAGGTAGAACATGAACAATAAAATTTTACAAGAAAAAGAACACTCCTGTAAAGGTGCTGAATGGATTTTAGAATATAATAATTTCCTAGATAAAGTAGACAAAAGAAAGTCAGAACTCACAAAATTACAATCTGAATATGATTTGCAAAGAGAGGATATTTTGCACTATATTGAAATGAAGAAATGTGACGCAATTATTAGTGCAAAACTAATGAAAAAATTAAAAGAAATCAGTGAACAAAGGAGAATTGTTAAAGAAGAGTTACAATCTCTAAACTCAATTTCTGATTTGTCAAAAAAGTCTAAATATAAAAACAATGAAACATATGTGTTTAAAACAAATGTAATTATTGATTTGTTAGAAGAAAAGGAGGAATAGAAATGGAATTTAATTGGGAAGACTTTAAGAATGGTAAAATTGAAGCTCATTGTAAAGCAGAAGTAGAAGCAAAGGAATTTATAAAAGAGTGTTACAAACATGGCATAAGTTGGAAGCGTTCGTGTGAAAACGAAACTAATTGGAAACGGTATAAAGAATACACTTATTATCGTTGTGATTCAAATTTGTGTTTAAATTATGGAAATATGAACAGTGACTTGAAAGTTAAATTACCAGTTGTAGAATATAAGGAGGATAACAAAATGGAACTAAAAGAAGGTATGATTGTTGAGTGTAGAAACGGAAATAGATATTTGTTAAGAAGGAATCTTAATGAATCAACCCTAATTTTTTCTAAAATTGATAGATGGTTTGCAACAACATATGATGAAGAATTGAATGAGAATAAATATCATAATGAAGATTTGGATATTATGAAAGTTTATGAATCTAAAGCTTATGTACTAAATAGTTTGTTTGATGATGATTGCCTTGAATGTATTTGGGAACGTAAAGAGCCTAATAAGATGACATTAGCGCAAATTAGTGAAGCATTAGGATATGAAGTAGAGGTAATTGATAATGAGTGATTATAAGTTTAAGGTTGGAGATAAAGTTAAAATCTTAAAGATGGATGAATGGTCTAATGAGGACATGGTATATGATATTGGTAGAATTGGAATAATTGTAGACCGTGATGATGATGAAGGTGTAAATGGTTATCTTGTTGATTTAGAAGATAAATATATCGATGGTCTTTGGTATATGGAAAATTCATTAGAACTTGTTTCAGAGAATAAATTAACCTTTAATAGAACAAATGTATTAGACATTATTTATACAGAATTATACAAAGATGCTTCAACAGAAACCTATAATGCTTTATTAAATATTTTAAATAATATTGAGAGATTAAAATGCAAGTAAATGAATTATATGACAATGAGCCTATAACAATAGAGTCATATTTAGAAAAATGTGGGGTTGAAGATACGAAAGAATATCTCAATCCAACTGGCAAATATATTGATGAATGGTGGAAATATGAAGATATTCCATATGCTTGTCAAGAAATTGAATATTGGTCTAAATTAGATAGTACAGTGTTTATTATTCAAGATGGTGATGGAGATGGTATATGCTCTACTGTAATTTTATATCAATATCTTATGAAATTAAGTGATAAATGGACTATTAAAATTCTTATTCATAGTGGTAAGCAACGTGGACTTGACGATGAAGATATTATGGACAGAATTAGGCAAGAAAGACCTGACCTTGTGATTATTCCCGATGCAGGAACAAATAATTGTGAACAAGCAGATGAATTATGTGGACTTGGAATTGGGCTTATTGTTTTAGACCACCATGACATAGTTACACCGATTGATAAGGGGTATCTTATAAGTAATCAAGACCATAGATATAATGTATCAAGAAATGGCAGTGGTGCTTTGGTCACACATAAATTCTTACAAGGACTAGACAATCAATTTAATTTAGATTGGTCTGGATATTTCATAGACTTAGTATCATTAAGCCTTGTATCTGATAGTATGATTATGTCAGAAATGGAGAATAGAGAATATTATCATTTTGGACTTGAAACAAGAGATTGTGTAAATAATGAATTTCTTGGAGCTATGATTGATAGATTTATTGGTAGTGATACATATACTCAACGTGACCTTGGATTTAAGATTATTCCTAAACTAAATAGTGTATGTCGTTGTAATGATATGGATTTAAAACAACAGCTTATTCTTGCTTTTATTGGTCAATGTGATATAAATGAAACATTAGATATGGTAGAGCAAGCACATCAAAATCAGATTAAGATTGTAGACAATGTAATTCAGAACAATATGGATAAAATCTTGTCTTGTGGACAGAACAATTTGATTGTATTTGCAAGTGATGATGTACCACGTTCTTATAGTGGATTGTTGGCTGGTAAGATTAAGACATTATGTGATAATAAGCCTACGATAGTTGGTTCTATTAAAGATGATATAATGATTGGTTCATTAAGAAGTCCTATTCCATTAAGGGAAGAATTGGACAATAATGAATTAGTTGATTGGGCTAGTGGTCACGAAGATTCTTGCGGTGTTCAGATTCAAGTTGATAACATTCAAGCACTTGTAGACTATTACAATACCATTGAGATTTCGTATACGCCCCATATAGACGTTTTAAAGTCTTATTCAATAAAATCTATACCTACAAGATTATTTGGTCTATTTGAGCCTTACAGTGCGTTGTGGGGGCATGGTATTAGTAAACCTAAGTTCCATATCAAGAACATTACATTTACACCATCAGATTGGTCTATTATGGGTAAGAACAAACGGACATTAAAGTTACACAAAGAGGGTATTGATATTATGATATTCAACTGTTTAAAGAAAGATAAGGAAGATTTACAGTTAGGGTATTATGAGAATGACATTTTTATTATTGAACCAAGTAACAACAAACTACAAATGGATTGTGTAGGTGAGTTAAGCATAAATGAATGGAATGGTCAAAAAAAGTTGCAAATTATGGTTGACAAAATGGAGATAAAGTGTTATAATAGACCTTGTAAAGATGATTTGTTTTAGAAAGGAGTAAATATGAAAGTAGAATTTAATACAAAAACAGAGAATATTAAAAGTGGTACACTTGTAAAATTCAATAATAAAGGATTTACACCATGTTATTATGGAATTTATTTAACTAATATATATAATGAAAATCCAATTCTATATGATTTAGAAGAAAACCAATATTATAAGGATATTAATTCATATGATATTGAGTCTGTTATTGGTGATGTTAAACTGGTTGTAGAATAGGAGTGAGATTATGAGTTGTGATACAATTTTAAGACTAAAAGGACACATTACAGCAGAACAGATTGTTGATTATATTGATGAGCATTATAAATTCATTAGTAAAAGTATTAGAGAAGACAATTATGGTTCTTTGAATCAATATAATTGGGTCAAAGAAAAATATGATAATAGCAATGAGTGGAAAATAACAAGTGGATTTATTAGATTTAATGATGGTGATGAAAATAGGAATATACATTATGATTATCAGAATATAAATTCCTATGAAAATTTAGAATATTATAATGAACATAATCTTGAAGATATGGTAAAATCAGAAACTACATCTTTAAGTTTAGGGTGTTATGGTAATTCAGTTGAAATTATGAAAGGAATTGCTCACGAATTTGGCGGTTGGCTTGATGAAAACGATTGTGATGATATTCCTCCATATTGGATTGATAAAGTAGATAAGACAAGATACTGTTGGTCTTCTGATGGTGAATATTATAATGGAAGTTTTAACACAGAACAAGAAGCTATTGAAGACGCTAAAGAAACAGTTAATGATGTTTGTGAAGAAATTTATGTAGGAACTTGTGAATCACCAGTATTGTCATGGAATAGTAATGAAGAAAAAATTATTGAATCTATGTATGATAATTTATATGAAGAATGTGGGGAAGCTAGTGAAAGTTTTGAAATCACAAGAGAACAAGAGTTAGAACTTGCTAATCGGATTGACAAGTGTGTAGAACAATGGATTAAGGATATGAAGATTAAACCTAATTGTTGGACTGTTGTAAATGAACATTTAGTAAAACTGAGGTGATAATATGGACAGAAAGTATGTAATTGTATGTAATAAGCATAAGGCAATGTGGAATGGGTGTTTATTATTTTGGGGTCATTTAACATATGATGATGAATCTCGTTCTTTTGGTGGATATACAAGTGATCTTGAACGATGTGAAAGATATACATTAGAAGAAATTCAAGATGAACATTATACTTTCCCTATTTATGATGAAGGCACAATGACTAGAAGAGACTTTTTAAATTGTGAAGATATTGTCATTAGTATTCCTCAGCTAGTAAAGCTTGGTTATGGATTTATGAAAGTAGCGTATTTAAAATAGGAGATATTATGCAATTTGAATATTATGTATTGAATTATAATCCAAATGCAAAGAAAATTGAACCATTCAATATTTTTAGAAATTGTTATGTTCAAGAGTATACTGAAAAGGCTATTAAGAAATATTTACGTTCTCCTAAGAACTATAAGTATGAAAGACATGGCGAAGATACTTTATATGGGTTTGAAGGGTTATGTAAAGAAATTGAAAGAATCATTCAATGGCAAGAATGGGGTAGATGTGAATATGAAATTTCTGTAGGAGATGCTTTTGAAAAAGATTGTAATAAATTAGAAAAATGGGATTGTTATATGCAAGCAAAACCTAACATTTCTATGATTGCAAGAGAATGTATCTATCAATATAAGAAGCAAAGAAAGGAGTAAAAATGTTAAAGATTGTAGGCATTACAGATTTAGATGGCGTTGTTAAAGAAGAAGCAATAAACTATATTAAAACTAACCATTCGTTGTATGGTAAGTTTTTTCATAAAGATTTATTCGTAGGTATGCCATTCTGTTTTGTATATGATGATTATAGTGGACAAATGATGCGAAGTTCAACTATTTGCCATTGGGATTATGTTGAAAAAGATAAATTATATATTATTGAAACAATGAATAGTATTTATTATATCAAGGAGGTAGAAGAATGATAGTATTGAATGATAAGTACAATCGCATGATGCAAACGGAATCTAAGCCAAAGACTTATAAGATTACTTGCGAACATTGTGATTCCGAGCTTGAAGTAGAAGATGACGATATTCAAGTTGGAGCATATGGAATGGGGTATGTAGTGTGTCCTTGTTGTGGGGAAGAAACGTATGCTGATGAATTAGCTGATTACTTTCCGCTGACTAAGGACAATGTAGAATTTCCAACACATTATTGTTCATTTAATGATGGAGTACATATTGATGATGACACAATTAATAAATGGGTAAAAGAATGTATTGAAAACTTTGACACTAATGATGAAAACGATTGGTGTAGATTTACTGGAAGTGGAGACACTATGGTATTTGTGTTTAAATTTGATGAAGACAAAGACTATGATGTTTATGTATGTAAGAATTATTATGAAACATTTATTCCATTTAATGAAAAATAATGGTTGACTTTTAATAGAATATATGGTATAATACATATATAGTTAAGAAAGGAGATAAAAACAATGAAAAAGCAAGGAAGAAGCGTTTTAGTGTGTAGAAAAGAACTCGACAATGGGATTGTAGAGATGTTTGAAGTTGTGATTAAGAGTTCTGACAAGGACACAGCTAAGAAGAATTATGCAAGTCAAGGTTATCATGTTTCTGTAAAAAAGTAGTTGACAAATGTTAATATGTGTGGTATAATACACATATAAAGCAAAAGGCTGTTAGGTCGCTCCTAACTAGATGGTCACTTTGAGGTTTAGCCCATCAAAAATAAAACATGGTAGTGAAAGCTACAAACCTCACATGCGCCCATAGCTTAATGGAAAAGCCGAGTTCTTATAAAACGAAGACCCTAACAAGGCACAGTCTGGGTTCGAATCCCAGTGGGCGTACTAAAAATAGAAAGGATTAAAAATGTTACTTAACGGTTATGAATGTGTTTATATGCCAAATCATCATAGAGCCTTTGATAATGGATGTATATATGAACATATATTAAAAGCAGAAGAAAAAATAGGAAGAGAATTAAAAGATGAAGAAGTCGTTCATCACATAGATTTTGATAAAACTAATAATAATTATGATAATTTAATGATATTTGATAGTAATAAAAGTCATATTACATATCATGGAATGTTAAATTCTCAACATAAAGAAAGATTTGTTGTTAATGAAAATAACGGAGTATATGGTTGCTATAGCATTAACAATCTTATTTGTCCTAAATGTGGAAACAAAATGTCGGGAAGAGGAAAAATTTGTTTTGATTGTAGAAAAGAAATAATGGCTATTAACATACCAAATAAAGAAAAATTGTATAGTGATTTAATATATAATAAAGGTAATTTTACAAAAGTTGGGACTATGTATAATGTCACAGATAATGCGGTAAGAAAATGGTGTAAAAAATATAATATGCCATATCATTCAAAAGATTATAAATAAAAGGTATTACGAGCATAGTAGTGTAATGGTAACACATGAGAAACGATAGACACTCATACTCTTGGTTCAAATCCAAGCTGTGCTTTAGCATCAACCGAAGTACAAGGAAGGTGCGAAACATATAGGTATTTAGTTTAATAGGAGAAAACGCTCCCTTATGAAGGAGAAATGTAGGTTCGAGTCCTACAATGCACCATGGCTATATGTAATGACTTGGCAGTTGGAGTTTGGGCGTGTCGTTAAACGTGCAGAAAATGGTAGAACTGTTCCATGTGAGTTGATGAACAACCCCGTTTAAGGTGAGGTCGATTAAACCGAAATAATAATTTATTTGCAATCTTAATGTCCGAGGGATTCCGAAGAATAAAGGGAATAAAATGAAATGGGAGGGAAATGTAGTAGGCATTTTGATTGTGGGGTTCATATATGGTGTAATTAGGAGATAGCATCTTGCCTAAGAAGGTGACGATATAGGTTCGAGTCCTATTGTATGAATGAAGTCAAACTTTTCGTAGCTTTTAATTGACTAAAACTTTAACAAGCGAAGTTATGATGCAAAACTTAAATCTTTAAAAGTTTAGTGAGTGAACAATCGTAGGAGTGGGCTGATTGTAGTGAAGTTTGTGGTAGGGAGTATGACTTCAATATAAAATTATATTAAAGGAGGATTAAGAAATGACATTTGAAGAATTGATGAAGTTAAAAGTAGGAGATAGAATTGTTGCAACAGGGGAAACTTGGTTCGACACTAAAGCAGGAGATGAAGGTACGGTTGTTGGTTTTAGCGGAGAAGATGCTGTTATTAAATGGGATGATAATGTAAATGGTTGGGGTGATAGTCATTATGGCATTAAAAATGGTCATGGAGAATACATTGGAGAAAGTAAATGTAATATGATTGAATTATTAAACCCATTGCATAATTATAAACTGATTATTACTTGTGAAGACGGAAAACATACTAATGCAAAATATTATATTGATAATAAATTAGTTTCTGAATCAAGCACATCACGCTATGAAAAATATGATGATTTTAATTTCAAGACCGCTGTTGATAACTGTATTGATAGAATGGATTTTACCGATAAGACTGTAACAAAAGGTAGAGGTTTAATTGGAAGAACAATTAAGAAAGGTCAAAGAGTTCGTATTATCAATGTTGAACCACATAGAAAAGATAAATATGTTTGTTTAGACGAATATGTTGGCAAAGAAGGAATTGTTAATTATGATTGTACTATGAAAGAAAAAGGATTTTTCTTCTCAGTTACATTTGACAAGGAATATATGAACGCTATTGATGAAGAAAATGAACATTTATGTTGGAGTTGGGATGAAATTGAATTGATTTATTAAGGAGATTATATGGATTATAGCAAAGTAATTGATTTAGACAATATTACATTAGAAGATTGTGAAAGATTTTATGAAAATGGTAAGAGATTGATTGTGAATGATGGTAGAATTGTTAATATTGTGGAGGAAGATTGATGAGTGAAATTTACTTAGATAATTTTAAGGATATAATTAGTGATATTAAAGTGTATGGTATCGGTGAATCAATCAAAGCAAGTAAATATCCTATGGCTGTTGACACTAATAAATGCACATATGAAATCACTGATAGAACAAGACAGCTTGGAAATGTTCAAACTGGAACTGGACACGATAATTTTTTAAAGGGCATTGTAGTTCAATTTGATTGGAAGTTTACACCCAAGTTATCAGTTGAAGTAGAACGTTATCATTTTATTGATTTTGTATCAAGTCAATCTACAATGCACAAGATTACAAAATTTGATTTAGATAAAGCATACATTAGATACACAGACCAAAGATGTATTGATGTCATTAAAGAAAAGGTTGAAGACTATAATGCTTTACAAGAAAAGATTAAAGTAGCAACAGATGGGGATAAATTTGCACTACAAGAAATTGCCAAAGTAAAGTATTTAGAAATTCTTTATAGCAATCCATGCGGTATGTATTTAACTGCAAGAATGACTACAAATTATCAACAATTAAAGACGATATATCAGCAGAGAAGGTTCCATAGGCTTCCAGAGTGGCAAGACTTTTGTGATTGGATTGAAACTTTACCATATTTTAAAGAATTATGCTTGACAACAACTAAATAATATGATATAATACATATAAAAGTTAAGGTTTTGATTGGAAATCTAATATTTGAGAATTTCATTTTTTACCTCCTTTTGAAAGCCCTTTATTGGGCTTTCAATCAAGACCTTAACTTTAATAAAATAGAAAGGAGATAAATATGGAAGATTTTTCCATTGAAGTAGTGGAAACAATTACAGATTATTATAGTAAAGATGGTGAAGAAGGAAAAGAATTAACAAAAGATATTCTTTTTTATTTATACCATAATACTAATAATGACAAGCTAAAACAAGCAATTTTGCATTGGTTCAATTATGAGCAGTATTGTATTGAATGTGGTGCAAAGCTACAACCTTATGAATATTGTGAAATCCATGATGAACTAGAGTACAATAACAGAGAATGGTTTACTGAATGGCTGTGTCCAGTGTGTGACAGAGATGAGGTGGTTCAGTAATGGCTACGCAAAGTAAGCAATCAAAGAAACCAACTAAGAAACAAGCAATGGCAAATATTATTAATCACTATGAAAACAGTTTGAAGGAAAACTTCATTAAGAATATTGTTATTGGCTTTGAAACTGCTAGTCAATTATATCTTGATAAGATTAACGAAGGAAGTACCATGGAAGAATTAAAAATTTTTATTGAAAGCAATATCAAAAATAAAGATATAATTGAAAAAGTGGCAAAAGGAGAAAATAAAAATGTGGGAAATAATTCAAAAGGATGATATATGTGACATTATTCATCAAACTTTGTTGGGAATTAATAATTTGGAAAGCATTGTAGTAGTTGATTTAGAGAATTATTGTATTCTTGATTTAGATGAAATGAATGTTATTGACCTTGCTGATTACATCAACAATAATAATACTGTAATTATGCATCACATAATGGAAGACAGAGAATGACTAAGGGTGAGATGCCTTAGATTAAGTTATACATTTATTTTATTGTCTCTTCGGAGTGATATTATAGATAAGTACATAATAAAAAGTTTAAGAGAAGAAAGGAATTAGAATTAAAATGAGTGAAATTAAGGCTAGTATTAATAATGCACAGGTTATCGGTGAATTACTTGAAATGAATCTTGAAGAGATTACAAAGGAAGTTACCTTAAAGGGAGCAAATGGAGTTGAAAAGAAGGTAACTTGTCAACAGATGGCAAAGAAGGACTTTAAAAATCCTATGTTTCTTGTAGATGTAAAGGGAAATGCGATTGGTGTAGATTTCTTCCCTGCAAGTGAGAAGAAGTTAGATGAGAATGGACAGATTATCGACAATTCAAATTTTAAGTCCTTAAAGACTGTTCTTGAAAATTATATTCCTAAGAATAATGCAAAGGATGGGGAAGTGCCTACAAGAGTTAAGATTGATGGAATCCTATCTGCGAACGAATATGTTAATAAGGACACATATGAATTTAAGTCTATTACACAAGTAAATGGATTTAGAATTACATCTACTGGTGTTCCCGAAGAGGATAGTGCAGACTGTGAAATCAGTGGCATTATTCGTAGCATTATTCCTGAAACAAAGGGTGAGGATGCAGAAGAAACGGGCAGATTAAAGGTTGAACTTTATACATTCAATCGTAATGCTGAAACTACACCTTTTACATTTATTGTAGAAGCTGACCTTGCAGATGATTTCAATTCATTCTATGAAGCTGGTCAATCTGTAAAGCTATATTATGAGATTATTACTAAGCAAGTAGGAGCTAAGAAGCCTACAACTGGTGGATTTGGTCGTAGAGAGTCACACATGGTAAGTGGATTTAGCGTTACTGAATATAGTGTGTTCCGTGGTGATACCGCTTACGAAGAAGAATCTGAATACTATATCAATCCCGAAGATATGAAGCAAGCACTGAATGAACGTGACATTAAGATTGACAACATGGTGAAGACCGCTAAAGAGAATAAGGATAAGCCTAAGAGTTCTCCAAAGGGAGCAAGTTCTAGTGGTGCAAAGGCTAATCCATTTGGTTCGGCAAGCACAAAGAAGTCTCCGTTCTAAGATAAGATATAGGGCAGATGTAATGTCTGCCCTTTTAGAGAATTGGTGAATATAGAAAGGTAAATAAAAGATGGCAAATTTAAACTTATTAGGTTTGGAAGAAACTGGTGTAGCATATAATCTTGACGGACTCAAAATACAAATTTATTCTGATGAAAATGCAGTAGGAAAAACAAAGCAAGCTATGAGATTTCCAAAACCTTTGTTGTTAATGGGAGAAGCTGGTGGTTCGGCAATTAAAGGATATAAGATTCCCATTACAAGGAAAAAAGATTTTGTGGATGTTGTTAAGCAATTAACAGATGAAAAAACCCTTGACCAAATGAAAGAAAAATTCCAAACAATTATTCTTGATTGTGTAGAAGATATTGCTGATGTTTATAAGCAAGCAGTGGCTCAAGAATATGGTTGTAGAGATGTGGGAGAAGTACAACAAGCACAAAAAGGAAATCCAAATGGCTATACTTTGTATAGAACTGCATTTAAGAATGATATTAACAGATTATGCTCTTATGGTTATACAATTATTTTTATAAGTCATGGTGAAGTCATTGAAAGAGATGATGGTAGTACGTATATTCAGCCAAAAGGAACTTCTAATGTAAAAGACTCTACACGTTTCATTAGAGACTTAACAGATTTTAGATTTTATATCAAAGGGCAAGGTACAGATAAAGAAACAAATAAAGTAGTTATGTCAGTTGCATATTGCGTTGGAACAGACAAGTTCTTTAGCGGTTCAAGATTTGATATTGTTCCTATTGTAAATCCATTTACTGCTGAGAATATCATTAAAGCTATTGAAGACGCACAAAAGAAATCAGCAGAAGAACAAGGTGCAGATTTGGTGACATTTGCAAGAAATACAAGTGGTTATACTAAGGATGATTATATTGAAAGTATTGAGCCAGTTCTTACAGCTTTATTTGAAGTTTATCCAGATGAAACAATCGGAATTGTAGAATCTCAGTTAGGAGAAGGTGTAAAGGTTACAGATGCAAGACCCAATCAACTTGTAGAACTTGAAAGTATTTATAATAATCTTGTTGCGTTTGCTCAACAAAGAGGAGTTGAGTGGTAATATTTAACTGAAAAGGAGTGAGTATTTTATTCACTCCTTTTATTGAAAGGAGAGTAGAGAATAACATGGACACAATGGAATTTTTAGATTTATGTTATCAAGAAATTAAAGATGCAGATTATTTTCATAACAATGATGAAACAAATGATGACTTAAAAGTAATTATTGTATGGGCTAATCATACAATTCAAAATAACAAAGCTATGCTTATTGTAAGAAATACAAAGTATGGTTTTATTTACCCTAAATTTATTGAAGCAACATATAATGGCGATGCTAAAGAATTGTATCTTGATTTCTATGAGAAGCAATTTAAGCATATTATTAAGGTTGGTGATTAAATGAATTTATTAGAGCATTACATTAAAAAGGTAATTTCAGTTGTAGATGTTACTAAAGAATGGGAAAAATGTATGCAAGAAGAAGACCCAAATTTTGTTGAAACTGACCCTATGTTGGAAATCAAAGTATTAGTTAATTGTATGGGTGTAGAAGAATACCGTATTTTATGGTATCATAAGTCAGAATGGGATAAGATTCAAGAACAAGGATATTATATGGCATAGAAAGGAAATTAATTGTAAAAGGGGCTTGACAAAAGCTCCTTTTTATGTTATAATTAACATAAATTGATGAATTATGTTAGTTGTGACATAATTTTAATATGAAAGGAGATATAAAAAATGAATGAAAATGGATTAAATGTATTAAGTCTTTTTGACGGAATTGGGGGGGGTAGATGTGCTTTAGATAGAGCTGGGATTAAAGTCAATGGTTATCATGCCAGTGAAATTTGTGATTATGCAATTAAAATAGCACAGAAAAATTGGAATGATATAACAGAAATTGGAGATGTGAGAGATGTTGATGGAACACAATATAATGGTTATTTAGATTTGCTAATTGGTGGTAGTCCTTGTCAAAATTTTTCGTTTGCCGGAAGAATGAATGGAGCAAGTACAAAAGACAATATAGAGATTACATCACTTGAACAATATTTAGATTTGAAAGAAAAAGGATTTGAATTTGATGGATATTCTTATTTATTTTGGGAATATGTAAGATTATTAAAAGAAAGCAAACCAAAATATTTTTTGTTAGAAAATGTAAAGATGTGCAAAAAATGGCAAGATGTTATTACTAAAGCATTAGGTGTAGAACCTATTATGATTGATAGTAAATTACTTTCTGCACAAAGTAGAAAAAGACTATACTGGACAAACATTCCAAATGTAACACAACCAATGAACAAAGATTTAACTTTAAAAGATATTGTTCAACCAACAGAAGAAAAAGAACAATATAATATAACAGATAGATTAAATAATAAAAAAGAAGGAACTCTTGCATATGAAAAAGCACACAAAGCAATTAGAACTTTAGACCAAAAAATGAGATGTTTAATGACAGGACAAAATATTTCAAATAGTGGAGCAACTAATATTCAATATGAAAATGGTGAATATTATAAACCAACACCAATCGAATGTGAAAGAGCACAAACTTTACAAGATAATTATACAGAAGGGTTGTCTGATACACAAAGATATAAATGTATTGGGAATGGTTGGACTATTGATGTTATTGCACATATTTTTAATGGATTAAAATAGAGTTAAAAGACCACTTGACAAAAGTGGTCTTTTGTGGTATAATTGAATAAATATAGAAAGGAGTTAAAGGATGAGTTATGAAATTAGTACCAAATTTACTTGATGATACATATATTAAACCAATAGATGATTCAAAAATGTTTTATATAACAAATGATGGCAATGTTTGGTCAACAAATACAAATAAATGGCTTACAAAACATATAAATAAATATGGATATGAACAAATAACTTTAAGATATGGGAATAATGATATGAGAACATATCGTATAAATAGATTAGTAGCTTTAGCGTTTGTTGAGAATCCAAATAATTATCCAATTGTATGTCATAAAGATGAAAATAAATTAAATAATAATTATTATAATTTAGAATGGGGCACACAAAAATATAATAATAATTATGGAAATCATAATAAAAATTTATCAATTTCAAAAAAGAAAAAAATATGGATGTGTGATAAAATAACACATAAAAAAATTAAATTATTCAACTCTTCAAAAGAAGCAATTGAATACTTAAATTCAATTAAAATTTGTAAAAATAATAAAATATGTTCATCTAATATAAATGGTGTAATTAGTGGAAAACAAAAATCAGCATATGGTTATTGGTGGGAAAGGGAAGGCAGTAATGAATAATTGTAAAAATTTATCATTTTGTAATTATCACAAACATACGAGTTTATCACATAGATATAATAAAGATTCTCCACTTGTGCCTATGGATTATTTTAAAGAATATAAGAAATTAGCAGACCAAGGCATTCCAACAATTTATTCAACTGTTGAACACGGTTGGCAAGGTAATTATTTTAAGATTTATGATGACCTTGAAAAATTTAATAAAAAAAATCTTGAATCAAATCATAATTATAAACCAATCAAGTTTGTATTTGGTACAGAAGCATATTGGGTAAAAGACAGAAGTTCTTCTGATTCAAGTAATTGTCATATTATTTTATTAGCAAAGAATGAAAATGGTCGTAAGAAAATAAATAGAGCAATCTATGAGTCATTTAAAACTGGGTATTATTATAAGAATAGAATGGATTTAGATATTCTTTTATCATTACCAAAAGATGATGTATTCGTTACATCGGCTTGTATTGCCTTTTGGAATAAATATACAATAGATTATAGAGATTTACCATTTGATAGTACAAATACAGTTGACTATTCAAAAATTGATGAAATTGTTCTTAAATTATTTAATCATTTTACAGACTTTTATCTTGAAGTGCAACCACATAATACACAAGCACAAAAAGAGATAAATGCTCATATTATGGAATTGCATTATAAATACAACATTCCAATTATAGCTGGAACTGATAGTCATGTTATTACTGAATCACAAATGGCAGATAGAGATGACTTGCTAAAATCTAATAAGATTAGTTATGAAGATGAACAAGGTTGGTATATGGATTTACCAAGCTACGAAATATTCTTTAATAGATTTAAAGAACAAGGAATTTTAAGTGATGAAGAAATTACAGAAGCAATAGAGAATACTAATATTGTTCTTACATTTGATGATATTATATTGGATAGGTCATTAAAAGTTCCCGTAGCTAAAAAATATCGTGATTTAACACAAGAACAAAGAAATGAAGTATTTGAGAATATCCTTAGATATGAATGGGAAAGACAATCTAATGATATTAACAAAGATAAGTATGATGAATATATTAAAGAAATTAAGCATGATATAGCCGAAATTGAAGGATGTAACATGGCTGATTATTTCATTGATACTTATGAAATAATGAAACGTGGAATTGACGAATATGGTGGTATATTGACTCCTAGTGGTAGAGGTAGCGGAGTATCTTGTTATCTGAATAAATTATTTAGATTTACAAAAGTAGATAAAGTTAATTCACCAGTGCTTATGTATTCTGAAAGATTTTTAACAAAAGAAAGAGTATTGGAGTCTCACACACCACCAGACATTGACCATAATGTATCATCAAGAGAACCATTTATACAAGCGCAAAAAGATATAATTGGAGAAGAAGGAACATTTGACCTATTGGCTTTAGGCACATTGCATTATAAATCTGCATTTAAAATGTATTCAAGAGCATATAACCTTGACCCACAATTAGCCAATACGGTAACAAAGCAAATTAGTAAATATGAAAATGCTTTAAAACACGCAGATGATGATGAAAAAGAATTTATTGATATTTATGATTATGTTGATAAAGAAAAATATGGATATTTAATTGATGGTTGTCAACAATACATGGGAATTGTAGATAATTTGAAAGCACATCCTTGCGGCACAATTTGTGCAGACTTTGATGTTGTAGAAGAAGTTGGCGTTATCATGGTAAAATCTGAATCACAAGGAGATAAAGCTAAAGAAACTTTTGTTGCGGTTATTGAAAGTGGTACTATTGATGCTTTCGGAATGTTGAAACAGGACTACCTCATTGTAGATTCTATTGGATTGACATATGACATTTATAAAGAGATAGGAATTGAACCATTATCTGTAAACGAATTGCTTGCTAAGATTGACAATGATAATAAGACTTGGGATATTTATGCTAATGGTTATACAATGTGTGTAAACCAATGTGAACAGCAAAAGTCTACTGAAAAAGTTATGAGATTTAAACCAAAGAACATTTCAGAGTTGACACAATTTGTAGCTGGAATTAGACCATCATTTCAATCAATGTATAAAACATTTGAACAACGTAAACACTTTGATTATGGAATAAAGGCTTTTGATGACCTTATTCAAGACCAATATTGTTCAAGTTCATTTATTTTATATCAAGAGCATTTAATGAAAGTATTAGGATTTGCAGGATTTCCTATGAGTGAAACATATACAATCATTAAAGCTATTAGCAAAAAGAAACATTATGTGATTACACAAGCAAAAGAAAAGTTTATTCCTAATTTTGCACAAGCTATACTTAACACAAAAGAAACAACAGACAAAGATAATGCTATGAAAATGGCTGAAAAAGTATGGCAAGTAATTGAGGATAGTGCTTCTTATGGTTTCAATTCTGCTCATGCTTATTGTATGGCTATTGATAGTGTTACACTTGCTTGGCAAAAGGCTTATTACCCATTAGAATTTTATAAAGTAACATTACAAAGATACACTAATAAAGGTGATAAGGATAAAGTGACTGCATTAAAGAAAGAAATGCTTAAACGTGGTATCAAATTAAAACCTATTGCTTTTGGTGACGATAATAGGCAATTTTCTATTGATAGAGAAAATAATTGTATCAATCAAACTATGGCAAGTGTAAAGAATATGCAAAAGGTAGCACCACAAATTTTATACAATATGAGCAAACATAAAAATGAATATGACGGATTGTTCTTTATTTTTAAAGATTTGTTACAAAGTGATTTGAATAAAAAGAGTATTGATATTTTATTCAAGTTAGATTATTTTGCTGAATATGGGGATGTTAATTATGTAATAAATCAATGGAATATTTATAATGATGTTGATTCTATTATGAAAAGGTTAAGAGAGTGTAAACAATTAAAGAAAGATGAGTGTGTAAACTTTGGATTAAATATACATGAGATTACACGATTTTGTGGTAAAGAAACAGAAAAAATGTTCAAAGAAATTGATAATGATTCTTTAATGGAATATGTTCTAAATAATTACCAAGGAATTGTTGATTTCGTTTCTATAAAGTATGTATATAAACCTATTACATTACTTGAAACAATTGCTTACCAATTAGGGCTTAGTGGTTATACAGAATTGATTGATAAATCAGCAGATGATAATATTTACATTGTATCAGAAGTAGAGTTAAATCAATACAATACTCCATTTGTTACATTATATCATGTTAATGATGGGGAGAATGTCTTTATTAAGGCAAATAAGCACAATTATGAAAACCACCCATGTAAGAGTGGTGACATAATTAAAACCGCCTTTAGAACACAAAATAAACGTGTTAAAGACAATAATGACAAGTGGATTGAAAGTGAAGAACAGGAAGAAATTTTAAGAGATTATACAATATTAAAAAGTATAGATTAAGTATTGACATTATCTTATAGGTGTGGTATAATGCACCTATAAGATAATTATTTAGGAGGTAAAAATGGATATTTCATTGGTAGATAAATTTAAAAATAGACAAATTAAAGCAAAAGAATTGTTTTGTATTAAAGAAATAGATAAAATTACTGCATATAACTTTGTAAAAGAATATCATTACTTAAAAGATGCAAAATTTTTTAGTGTATATGCTTATGGTCTTTTTAATAATAAAGAACTCGTTGGAGTTGCAACTTATAGTAACCCACAAGGAATATCTGCATTAAAAGGTTGGTTTGGTGTAAATAATCAAGATAAAAGTATTCTTGAATTATCAAGATTATGTATGCTACCTCTTTTAAATGGAACTAATGCAACTTCATATTTACTTGGAAACAGTATCAAAATGTTAAAACAACATGGCATTAGAGCAGTTATAACATTGGCAGATAGTTCAAGACATATAGGTAGTATTTATCAAGTGTGTAATTTTAAATATTATGGTCTTACTGATTCAAAAACAGACTTTTACTGTGCTGATGGTAAAATAAACCCAAGAGGTTCTACAAAAAAATTACATGGAGTTTGGCTACCTAGAACAAAAAACACAGGTATTGTTATGTGATTGATAAAAATTTAAAGGTTCTATATGAAGAAATGCCTCATCCAACAGAAAAAGAAACTATCAAATACGAATGTTGTAACAATACTAAAATAGTTTATGACAATAGATTTAATGAATATTACACTTGCCCTAAATGTTGTGGCAAATTAGAATTGATTACTAGAAAACAGCGTAATACTATTCCTGCTTTTTAAAAATTAACACTTGACAAATATCTCCTTTTATGGTATAATTACTATATCAATGAAAGGAGATATTTTTTATGTTAAAAGAAATTGAAAATGCAAATAAAAGGATTAAATTTATAAATAAATTTTGTAAAGAACATAATGTTACTTTAGACAACTATAAGGAATACATAAAGTTTGTTGAAGATAGTCAATGGTTATTAAAAAATGGATATATAGAATTTAAGGAGAATAAAAATGAGTAAAAGTATAACATTAAAAGCAAGATGTGTAAAGTGTTGTTTTAAGAAAGATGATTATAGAATATTTTCATGGAGTCCTATTGACCATAATGATAGTGTCAAATTAAGCCTTTATTTTACCTTTTCAACGAAGGGCAACGATTCATATATAGATGAAAATAAAGACTACGAAATTGAGATTGAAGAAATTGCCTATGACAAAAGATATGGTGGAACATATAAGATTTTATCAGTTCCATCTATGAGCAACTTTGATGTGTCAACTCTTACTTTAGACCAAAAGAAAGAAATTCTTATGGATTGCACTACAAGTGAAAGAATTGCTGATAATATTTTAGAAGCATATCCTGATTTCATTGAATTGATTTTAACTCAAGGCAAAGATATTATTGATGTAAGTAGAATAAAAGGTGTCGGAGAAGTCTATCTTGGTGCTTATGCAAGAAACTTACTTGAAAAATATAAGTATCTTGGTATTATTCAACATTTCAAGGATTACAAATTTGATGTAAGTGATTGCAAGAAGTTAATTGAAGAATATCTTGATGAAGAGCATATTACTAAAGAAATTCAATCTAATCCTTATAAAGTTTTAATCTCAACACTTGGTCGTTCTTTTGAATTTGCTGATAGAACGATTATGGAATTAAGAAAAGACTTAAAAGTAAGCGAAATGAGATGTGCTTATTTGATTTTAAGTGTGTTGGAAAGAAATGAACAAGAGGGTGATACAAGACTCAATGGCAATGATTTGTATTACTATATTATGGAAGAATATAGTGTGCCAGAGCTTGAACCTTTAATTGTTCCTACCGCAATGAATAATGATTTATTCTATTACGATGAAGAATCAAAAGATTTAAGTATTATGTCAACTTACCAAGGTGAATGTTATGTTGCTGATTTTGTAAAGGATAAAATTATGAATAGTAAGCAACTTGACATTGATTATACAAAATACACTAATATTGATGGATTTCAACTAAGTGAAAAGCAATCAAAAGCATTAGAATTATTTTGTAAATATAATTTTATGATTTTGGCTGGGTTCTCTGGAAGTGGAAAAACGAGTTCGTTGAAGGGTCTTATCAAACTTATGGAAAATAATGATTTATCATACACTTTGTTATCTTCTACTGGAAAAGCAAGCCTTAGAATGGCAGAAGCAACGCATAGACCAACAAGTACAGTACATAGAAAATGTTTGAAAGACGGAGAAATTTTTTCTGATTGTGTTATTTTAGACGAGGCTACAATGAATGACTTACCAACAATCGTAATGTTATTTAAACATATCACTAATGAAAATGCAAGAATTGTATTTGTTGGAGATTTTAAACAATTAAGTTGCGTAGGTGTAGGAAGAGTATTTAGTGATTTGATTAACAGTGGTAAAGTTCCAAGCATTACACTGGACGAAATTTTTAGATATAAAAGCAATGGCAGTTTATTTGTTGCGACAAATGTACGTCAAGGAAAACAGTTTTTTGATGATGCTGAAATGGTGAAACATATAGGTAACAGATATAAGATTTGTGACAATTATGAATTTATTGAGACTAACGATATATTAAATACTGTAAAAGAAGAATATATTAAACTTATTGATAAAAATATTAAGCCAAAGAATATATTATGTTTGTCTCCTATGAATGTTGGAGAAGAAGGAACTTATATTATCAATAATGAAATACAAGCAATTATAAATTCGCCAAAACCGAATGAGAAAATTATGACAAGGCAAATCAACAAAACTAACATAATTTTTAGGGTTGGAGATGTAGTAATCAATACAAAAAATGACTATAAGGCAATGCCATTAGAGAGTTATAAAGAAATACAAAATTCAGATAATATGCTGACAAGTGATGATGTAGAATTAACACAAGTATTTAATGGACAGTGCGGTGTCATTAGAGAAGTAAATAACAATATGATGGTTATTGAATTTGATAATGAACTTATCGTTTTCGATAAACCTAAATTACAAAATTTATTATTGGCTTATTGTATTACGATTCACAAGTCTCAAGGAAGCGAGAGTGACTATGTTATAAATATAGTTAGTGAAAAACATACAAAAATGTTATCAAAGAATTTACTTTATGTTGCTGACACAAGAGCGAAGAAAAAAGTTGTTGATATTGGAAGCGTTTCAGCTTTTAACAATGCTTTATTGGTAGATGAAGATGAACAAAGGAACACATGGTTAAAGGAATTACTGTAAAATGAAAATATTAAAAGAAGATATGATAGGGCAATCAAATATTAATAAATTTGGAGAAAAGTTTACAATTTATGATTACAAAGACTATGAACATATTTATATAATTTTTAATGAAAGTAATTACAAAACGAAAACAACACATGATGCTTTTAAAAATGGAAGATGTTTTAGCCCTTATGCAAGGACAATCTTTGGGAGAGGGTACTTAGGAGAGGGAGAATATAAACCAACTAAATTTGTCCCGTCAAAAAATAGAAACAATAATACTAAAGAATATGTCGCATGGGGAGGTATATTCACAAGGTGTTATAACGAAAACTATCACAAAGAAAAGCCTACATATATAGGGTGCGAAATTTGTGAAGAATGGTGCAATTTTCAAAATTTTGCAAAGTGGTATAACAAAAATTATTGGGAATGTGGTAATTCATCAATGGTGGTTGATAAAGATATTTTGTACAAAGGAAATAAAATATATAGTCCCAAAAATTGTGTGATTATACCTCAAGAATTAAATAGTCTATTGACAAATTGCAAAACTGTCAGAGGGAGTTTACCAATCGGTGTTTCTTATTGCAAACAAGGGCAAAAACATTATAGAGCAAGAGTAAGTAATCATATATTAGAAAATAATAAAAGAATTGATTTAGGTACATTTAATACACCAGAAGAAGCATTTCAAGCTTATAAAACAACCAAAGAAAAAGTTATTAAAGAAGTAGCTGACTATTATAAAAATAAATATCCTAAGTTTCCGCAAAAACTTTATGACGCTTTATATGCTTATGAAGTTGAAATTACAGATTAGAAAGGAGAAGAAGAAAATGAAGATAGAGAAGCATAATATTATTCAGTGTGTAGGAATCGTTTTATTGGCTCTAATTTTAATGATTATGTGTTATACAATAAAGTCTAAGCAAGAACAAATTGAAGCCCTAGAATCGGCTAATACGAGCTTACAGACATATTGTAGTGAATTAGAACATCAAAATAATTTGTTGCAATCTAAAAATAAAGAATTACAAACAGAACTTGACAATCAACAAATTAAATGGTATAATAATATCCTAGAATTAATTGACCAAATTAAACCTATGGATAAAAAATTATGGTTTATTTTATATAAATCAATCGAAACAAAAGACACAATTTATAATCATTTTACTGATGAACAAATTAAAATGATGCAAAAATGTATTGAAACAGAAACTTTTGAGGCTGATTTTGATTCTAAGGTAAATGTTGCTTGTGTAATTTTAAATAGAGTAGAACATGACTTATACCCAACAGACCCTATTAAAATTATTACAGAAAAGAATCAATTTTCTTATGGTCGGAATAATATTACAGAAGATACTATATTAGCATTAGAATATGCTTATTATGAAGACACTACTAATGGTTGTATTGCTTTTAGAAGTGATTGTAGTCCTAATGAATGGAATAGTTGGACTAAACAATTTACAGATGAAAGTGGTCATACATTTTATAAATAGAAAGGAATTGATTAGAAAATGATTGAAAATTATAAAGTAATTACATTATGCGGTAGCACAAAATTTAAAGATGAATTTATGAGAGTTCAAAAAGAACTTACATTAGCAGGGAATATTGTAATTAGTGTGGGACTATTTGGACATTCTGGAGATAAAGAAGTTTGGACAGAAGGCACAAAAGAAATGCTTGATGATATGCACAAAAGGAAAATTGATATGGCAGACGAAATTTTTGTAGTTAATGTTGATGGATATATTGGAGAAAGTACAAAGTCAGAAATTAAATATGCTAAAGAACATGGGAAAAAAGTAAATTATTTAGTACATCAACTTATAGATAAACAAATAAAATATAAGAAAGACAATACTATTCATAAAGTAAAAGATTGTACTAATTTCAATGATAACCAAGAGTTTTGTGTATGGATTAAATATGATTATCGTACAATGTGTCCAAAGTACCATGATATTAACAACCCATATTGGAGAATACCTGAGAATATGGAGAAATTAAAATATTGTCCTTATTGTGGCAAGGAAATAAAAATGGTTGATTAAGGAGAGTAATAATTTCATGGAAGACTTTTTATTGACAGAGAACGAGGAAAAAATTACACATTATTGTGAAGATTTTTGTCCAATATGTAATGCTATTGCAGAATATAATAGAACTCATTATAACAATATTTGTTGTACAACTGAAATGTGTAATCAAATAGTACAAACATATACTTCAAATAAACGACTACAAAAATAAATAGAAAGGAGGATATAATTACTAATGACGCTAAAGGAATATTTATTAGAGCAACCATATGAACAAATTGCTCTATTATGGTTTGAAGGAGGGCAGATAAGATGTAAGGAATATAAACTAAATGATTATGATAAAATAGATGAAGAATTGTTACAAATGGAATTTATGGAATGTAATGATGAAGAAGATTGTAAGGAGATTTGGATTAGATGAATGTAATTAAACGTGATTGTACAGAAGTTCCTTTTAACAAAGAAAAAATTTCTAATGCAATTATGAAAGCAATGCCATATGGAGAAGGCATTAAAGAAAAAATTGCATTAAGAATTGCAGAAGAAATCGAACAAGAATTATTACAAAAACAAATTGAAGAAGTAGAAATTTATACTATTGAATCTATGGTATTTGATAAATTGATTAAATATAAACAAAAAAATACTGCAAAAGCATATGAGGGCTATAGACAAGTAAGAGAATATCAAAGATATGTTCAGAATAGTACAGATGAAGATTTAATTAATTTATTAGACGGTACTAATGAATACTTAAACAAAGAAAATTCTAATAAAGATGCTAAACTTGTTACAACTCAAAGAGATTATATGGCTGGGATTATGAGTAAAGATATTACAAAAAGGTTTCTTATGCCACCAGACATTTTACAAGCTGATGAAGAAGGAATAATTCATTTTCACGATATGGATTATTTTGGTCAAAAGGCTTTGCATAATTGCGATTTAATCAATCTTGAAGATATGTTGCAAAATGGGACAGTCATTAACGGAGTTCGCATTGATAAACCACATAGATTTTTGACTGCTTGTACCGTTGCTACACAAATTATTACGGCAGTAGCTAGTTCACAATATGGCGGTTGTACCATTAGTTTATCTCATCTTGCACCATTTGTTAAATATAGTTATGATATTGCATATAATAAATACATAAAACGTGGGAATAGCAACTTAGAAGCAGAAAAATATGCAATGGAAGATTTAGCAAAAGAAATTGAAGATGGTGTACAAACATTTAATTATCAGATAAACAGTATGTCTACAACAAACGGGCAAGCTCCTTTTTTAAGTGTATTTATGTATTTAGGAGAAACAAAAGAATACAAACAAGAACTCGCTATGATTATTGAGGAATTTTTAAAACAACGTATTCAAGGAATGAAGAATAAAGTTGGAGCTTATGTAACCCAAGCATTTCCAAAATTATTATATGTTCTTGAAGAGGACAATATTCACGAAAATTCCCCTTATTGGTATTTAACAAAACTATCAGCACAATGTACAGCTAAAAGGCTTGTTCCAGACTATATTTCTGAAAAGAAAATGAAAGAATTAAAAGAAGGTAATTGTTTTCCTAACATGGGATGTCGTTCGTTTTTAGCCCCTTGGAAAGATGAACAAGGGAACTATAAATTTTATGGTCGTTTTAATCAAGGTGTAGTAACTATCAATTTACCAGATGTTGCTTTTAGTTCTGATGGAAATATGGATAAATTTTGGAATATTTTAGAAGACCGTTGTGAATTATGCCATAGGGCTTTAATGTTAAGACATAAAAGATTATTAGGAACTTCTAGTGATGTAGCACCCATTCTATGGCAAGATGGAGCATTAGCAAGATTAAATCAACATGAGCCTATTGATAAATTATTGTTCGGCGGTTATTCAAGCATTTCTTTAGGTTATGCTGGTTTATATGAATGTGTTAAATATATGACAAAACAATCACATTCAAACAATGACAAGGGTCATTCTTTTGGAATTAAAATTATGCAATATTTAAACAACAAGTGTGAGCAATGGAAGAAACAAGATAACTTAGGATATTCATTATATGGTTCTCCTATTGAATCCACTACTTATAAATTTGCTAAAAAGCTAAAAGAAAGATTTGGTAATGATATTTTTGTTCAATTAGACGGAAAAGATAGAAACTATATTACCAATAGTTATCATATTCCAGTGTTTGAAGAAATCAATCCATTCGATAAATTAAGCATTGAATCAAAATTTCAAGAATTGTCATTGGGTGGTGCAATTTCATATATTGAATGTGCTGATTTGACACATAATGTTCAAGCAGTGCTTAATATTATAAAATTTATTTATGATAATATTATGTATGCTGAACTCAATACTAAATCTGACTATTGTCAAGTATGCGGTTATGATGGTGAAATTAAAATTATTGATGAAAATGGAGAATTAATTTGGGAATGTCCTAATTGTAAAAATCGTGACCATAGCAAGATGAATGTGGCAAGGCGAACTTGTGGTTATATTGGAAGTAATTTTTGGAATGATGGAAGAACCGATGAAATAGCTCACAGATTTGTTCATTTAGATAATCACGAAATTAAATAAAATCATTGACAAACATCTCTTTTTATGGTATAATATATACTATGAAAGGAGATGTTTTTATGAGATATGCAAGTATCAGAGATATGGATGTTGTAAATGGTATTGGTATAGCGTGTTCTTTGTTCGTGCAAGGCTGTTTACATCATTGTTATAATTGTTTTAATCAAGAAACATGGGATTTTAATAAAGGAAAAGAGTGGACTCAAGAAACAGAAAATAAATTTATTGAGTTATGCAAAAAACCATTTATAGACTGTGTATCAATTTTAGGTGGAGAGCCATTTCAACAAGGGGAAGATTTTTATGAATTATTAAAAAAATTAAAACATGATGTTAATAAACCTATATTTGTATGGACTGGGTATAAGTTTGAAGAAATTATGGAGTCGTACCCAATGCAAAAGTGTTTGATTTATATTGATTATCTTATAGATGGTAAATACATTGATTCATTAAAGGATTATAAATTGAGTTTAAGGGGGTCTTCTAACCAAAGAATTATTGATATAAAAAACACTTTTAACAATAAAAATATAGAAATTTTAGATATTTGACTTGACAAAATCTCTTATTTGTGGTATAATTAAAAATAAGAGATTTTTATTTATAAATAAGGAGATATTTATGGCTAAAAGAAAATTAACTGATAAACTTATTAGCAAAGATGACATAACAGAAGAACTTAGACCAATAAAAAATAGTGAAACTGATTATATAACTCCAAGCGGTAAGATTTACAAAGATTATGGTAATAACATGTTTTATCCCAAAAGAAATTCTACTAACAATCATAATGGGTATGTATATTGTGGTATTACTTACAAAAACGGAAATAAACAAAGACGAGTGCATATATTAGTAGCACAAGCCTACATTCCTAATCCAAATAATTATCCTATTGTTATGCACAAAGATAATAATAAAGAAAATATTCATTATACCAACTTAAAATGGGGAACGATACAAGAGAATACACAACAAGCGGTAGATGATGGATTGATGATAAATGATAAAGGATATGACGATTCTCAATCTATGCCAGTATCTATGTATGATGTATATACAAGAAAACTATTAGAAAATTATGGTAGTTGTAGAATTGCAAGTAAAGAGACAAATATTCCATTAAACACTATTACTAATCAAGCAAAGTATCTTACACCTGTAAGACAAAGGGTTTATTTCAGATTTCAAAAAGACGGGAATATCAATCCACCTAAAATTGTTATTCAATATGATTATGAAACTGATACAGAATTAAATAGATTTTATAATATAGCAGAAGCGCATGAAAAAACTGAAATATCAGCTAAGACTATAAATCAACAATGTAACAATTCATACAAACCTAAGACTAGAACTAAAAGTGGTACTTATTTCCAATTTTATACTTGACATTCACCTCCTTATATGTTATAATATATATCATAAAGGAGGTGATTTCATGTTTGATGAAAAAGTAAAATTAAATAGTAATTGCGTTAATGTTAAAATCAAAGTACATATTTTATCAGAGAAAGAAATGAGAGAAATTGGCTTTACCGACTATAGTAAGGACAGATGGTTTTTCTGTAGAAGTATTCAGTTCCCCCATAGAGGTTTTGACATTTCTTTCAATGTATCAATTCCTAAAGATGGTTCTGATATTCGTATTGATGTATTAGATGAAGATTTTTGTCAACCTTATGATTATCAATCTATGCTTCACAAAAATCCTACATTTAAACCAGCTTTAATTGTATATGAACAAGTTGAAGAATGGATGGATTATCTGCAATCTAAAGGTGTATTAAGTGGTCATGTAAAAGGAGAATATATTTGACAAGACAAGAATTAGAAGATTTCATCACTCAATTAGACCATGATACTAGAGGACTATGTGTGTATTCAGATAAAATGACGATTGATTGCAATGATTGTTATGAATGTCGTGTTGATTATTTTAATTGGGTCAGACAAGATATGATTAACAAATATGGATTGACAGATTAACAATTCTATGGTATAATATGTTCATAGTAAAGGAGATAGTTATGAACATAGAACGTGGATTTAAGTTAGCCAAAAATGCAAGTGAATTTAGTGATTACAACAAGAAAAATGTACATGTCGGTGCTGTTGTATTATACAAGAATAAGCCGATTGGAGTTGGTTGGAACACAAGTAGAACTCACCCATATCAACTTAAATATAACAAGTATAGAGAACTTGCTAAAAATAGAGACTATATATGTGATGAGCATGAACCTTGTTTACACGCTGAGTTAATGGCTCTACAACATGCTACAAGGTCATTTAAGGGCGATTTAAGCAAGTGCAGTATATTTGTGTATAGTGAAAAGAAAGATGGGTCTACGAGGCTCACAAAGCCATGTAATGCTTGTTCTAAACGACTTGAAGAACTTGGTATAAGAAATATTTATTATACAACTAATAATGGTTGGCAATATGAAAGGAGATAATATTATGTTAAACAAAGAAAAGTATGCAAAGGAAATTCTTGATATTGTATGTCAAGATGGCGAAAATCCTGCTATTATTAATAATACACCTACTAAATGTGATGATAATGTACAATGTAGTAAATGTAAACTGTATTATTATGGTAGTTGTGCTAGAGGATTTGCAGAGTGGGCTAATTCAGAATACAAAGAACATGAAATTGATTGGAATAAAGTTCCTGTTGATACCTGTATTTTAATAACGGATTCATATGGTAACTCAATTAAAAGACACTTTGCTAAATATTATAATAAAACAATTTGTGCTTATCCAGACGGGAAAACTTCATGGAGTTTTAATCAAGATAGTAACCAACTTATAGATTGGGATGAGAAAAACGTACAAATTGAGGAAGGAGTAGATTGTAGTGAATGGTATAAAGATTAAGCTAAAGTATGAAGATTTAAAAGAATTTATTAAGATTACAACATCGTTTGAATCAAATATTGATATGATTAAAGACCGTTATGTGGTTGATGCGAAGAGTTTATTAGGCGTTTTAAGTTTAGATTTTACTCAACCTACAATGGTAGTTATTCATTCGGTAAATGAAGATGAAATTGTTCATTTCTATGATGAAATGAAAAGATTTGCTATTTAAGAAAGGAGATAATACATGAAATTAGTTCGGTCACAAGAAGTATGGGATAATATAATTCAAGTTAAATTAACCATTAGAGAACTGCAAATTTTAAGAGACGGTATGGGCGTAACATCTTACAATGATAAAACTACAAAATGGAGAAATACTAATAAAATTCCTCCATATTCAATGGTTGAAGAAGAAATTTTATTTAAAAATGTGGAAGAAATATTAAGACTAAAAGGAGGATGTACATTTGAGTAATTTATATGAAATTGATTATCAACTAAGAGTATTAGAGGATTATATGTGTGACCCTGACACAGGAGAATTACTTGATGAGGATTCTTTCAACGCTAAATTTGATGAAATTCAAATGGCTTTAAATGAAAAGATTGAAAACTCAATGTGTTTCTACAAGAATTTACAAGCAGACATTGAGGCATTTAAAACAGAAGAAAAGAACATTGCACAACGTAGAAAGGTTAAGGAAAATTTAGCTGAACGTATTAAGAATCGTATTGACAATTATATTCGTATGAAGTATACTAATGAAGATGGCATTGTTGATACAGATGGTCTTAATAAATTTAAGATGGAAACACCTAGGATGAAACTGTCATATCGTAAATCCGATTCTGTTGATGTATATGATATTGATTCATTACCAAAAGAGTATATCAAGGAAAAGGTTGAAGTATCAGCAGATAAGACCGCATTAAAGAAAGATATTAAGAGTGGCAAAGAAATCAATGGTGCTAAGATTGTAACTAATTTGAATATGCAAGTGAAGTAAAAGGAGAATAAAATGTTTAGAACAATCGCACAATTTGAAAAGGTATCTTTTGAACAATTTTATAAAGATTTTTATGATAGTTTTAACGCAAAAGATTTTGTTGAACATGAAGACGGTTCTATTGAAACAGTTGAATTAGAACCAATTATTCGTCAAATTTATGAAAATATTAAGTTGCCAAAACGTGCCACTACTGGTTCGGCAGGCTATGATTTCTTGTCTCCTATTGAATTAAATATTAAACCCAATACAACAGTTAAGATTCCTACTGGTATTAGATGTAAGATGAAGAAGAATTATGTATTGCAAATCTATCCTAGAAGCGGTCTTGGTTTTAAGTATCGCTGTCAATTAAACAATACTGTTGGAATCATTGATGAAGATTATTTCTATTCTGACAATGAAGGTCATATTTTTGTTAAAATGACTAATAGCACACTTGATGATAAAACTATTAATCTAAAACAAGGTGACGCTTTTGCGCAAGGCATTTTTACTAAATATTATCTTGCAAAGGAAGAAAAAATTACAGCAAAAAGGAATGGGGGATTCGGTTCAACAAATGAAAAATAAACCTATTACAGAAGAAGAGTATAGAGAATTTGTTGCGTTTGTAGATGACTATAACCGTAAACTTCAACAAAAGATTGATAAATGGCACTCTAGTTTTATTTATGGATTATACTCTATGCTTAAAGTACTAGAAAAGTAAAAAATGGGGAAAAGTCAATTAAGACTTCTCCCCATAATTATTTTAATCATTTAACATTGCATATCTTGTAGCAGAACCAGCTTTACCATCAACAAGTAAACCATGTGATTTTTGATAAGCAATTAGAGCATTTTTAGTATTCTTACCAAAAATACCATCACAATCATTTTCCTTCATCCCTAGTTCCCATTGTAACCATTTAACATCATTTCCTCTCATACAAGGAATAGTTTTCTTTAATACTCTTGTAGGAACAGGATAAGGATTGCTTGTAGGCTTCGTAGAAGGCGTTCTACTGCCTTGGAAATTGTCAACAAGCATTTTATTAACATCTAATTTTCCTTTGTAATATGCGGTATTTACAGCGTTAGAACTATATTGCCAAATAGAAACTTGTCTTCCAACATTAGGTGCGCTATTAGAATACTTTGCAATCCATAAATCATCAGTTACCTTAGATTTGTCAAAGTAAGTATTATAAAAATATTCACCAGTGTAAAGAATAGCATCATACACACCGCCTTGCTCAATTTTGGACTTGAAAGCATTGTACATAGCGGAGTTGATTTTTCTTCTTGAAGTACTCTTTTGTTTAGTATCTTCTATATCATAACCAATAGGAAAATCAAGATGACGATTATTAAGCCATCCTAATACTCTAGTAGCATCTGTTGTACCATCAGATTCTCTTTGACCAATAGTATAATAATATGCTCCAACCTTAAGACCAGCCGCAATAGCCGCCGCATAATCTCTTTCAAAGCATTTATCCTTTGTTTTATTATAACCGATTCTTAAGAACACAAACTCAATGCCAACTTGTTTTGCTTTTGCATAATCTACTTTGCTACCTTGCCATTTACTTGTATCAATACCATACTTCATACACATCACTCCTTATTTTTTGTTTCAATTTTAATTCCTAAAATATTTCCTAGACTAACAATGGCTTTACTTACATATAAAATAATAGCACTATTAATCACAAAATTAGGCGTAACTCCAACAGCCTCGGATAGTTCGGGCTTATTTTCAAATACAAAAGCCATGCCTATCGCTACGGCAGAAATAACAATAGCTTTAAGCACTCCATTAACTAATTTATACCAATCAAAATTTGCCTCTTTAATATTGATGTTGTAATAAATACCACATAAAATATTACAAATAATTGCAACAGCTAATAACCCTAATTGAATTAACATTTCACCCATATCTAATTCTTCCTTTCTTTAAATTGCAAGAACTTATGTCCAAATATTATATAATAAGGGCATGGTTCTATTTTTAATATGTAATAATTATAAGCATCACAATAAAATATAATAATACTTATAATTAGCATCCAAGCAAAACAAAATAATACATTGCACTGACCAAAGAAAAATGTTCCAAAAGTAATTTTAGAATAATCCCATACATTTAATTGCAACCATACATTAAGTATTATTCCACTTATCCCTTCTCCTATTGTACACAATATAGTAGAAATTAGAATTTGCACTATATAATCACAATCAAATGATAACGTATTATTTATAGAATCAATGCAAAATACCCCTAAAAATCCAGTCAATACAAACATTGACCAATGCGACCATCCTCTAAATAAAATTTCTATCATGTAGTATATAAAACCACATGATAGAAACAATCCTAATTTACCTATAAATTTTTTCATTACATTTTACTCTCTAAATCTTTCAATACATCAGATTTATATTCGTTTGGAATTTGAATACCATATTCAACCGCTTCAATTTCTTCTTTTGAACTTAAATTATTAATATAAATTCTTAAATCTCTAAAATAAGTAATATGATAAGTTAAAAATCCAGTAGCTTTTTCTATAATTGATTTCATTTGCTCATTGGTAAAATATTCACAATGTTCATCATGGTCACTTGTATGCCAAGGAATTTGTTCTATTCCCATTTGAACTTGACCCATTAAACCTAACATAGAAGTTTGGTCATGGTCAGTTAAGGTAAAATGTTTTAATTTACCATCAATTACTATATCAAATCCATTTGCAATCATACTTTGCTGTACAGAGTTCATTTCTGAAATTTTTCTTTCTTTTACAGATTCGAGAGGTTCGCTAGGTTTGATATAAACAAATTTTGCAACATAAGATTCATCATTTGTTACTAAACCGCTTTTTGGAATAGAAGGAACCCAATCATTAAATTTATAATTTTCTACCTCTTGCACAGTAGGGACTTCTAATTCTTCATAATTATATACTTTTTGTGTTTGTTCTCCTATAATTCCACCGTCTACATTAGAAGAAAAAGTAACAATCTTTTTAGGTTTTGTCCATTTATGATTATCATTCGTATATCTATATACATTTTCTTCTAGGTTCGGTTCTTCATAATCATATCTATATCTACTATAATCTCCAAACATAAAATCAGCATCTGTAAATAATTGAAAACCACTTAAATTTTGTTTACAATTTCTTACTTCTATTGTGTTTTCATCTATCTTTTTTACAGAGCCTTGTAAGTGCTCATCACTATTTAAAAATTTAATATAAGACATAATATTCTCCTTTTTTATTACGATACGGTTCTACCAGTAAATTTTATTCCTTCCATCCTAGCTCCACTTTCTGACGCGCTATCATCAAAAACAGTACATCCTATGGTAATTCTACGGTTTGGTAACGCAACAGTTACAGATGTTACAGATCCAGAAGTAGTGGATGGGCTTCCTTCAACTCCATTAGTATAACGACGGGCATACCCATCATATATACCATTACAATGATGATATAAATAATTTCCAGCATTAAATTCTGCAACACTTCTCACCCATCCTGAGGTTGTTCTTGTATCATTATTACTAATCCATATAGCCCCTCTTCCGGTGTATCCCCTTGCAAAATACATATGACTGTATTTAGTTCCATCAACATATACAGCATAATTTTCGCTTCCGTTCTCATTAAGCACACCGGCACCAGCCCAAGACATATATGTAGGTACCATATCCGAATACTTACATACTGCTCTGGTTGAGGTATCAGCAGTCAACGTCACCTTTGTTCCAACAGTACCTAATACCCATTTTATAAACGTAAGTCCACTTCTTGTATAACCATCCGCAGGTAAAGTTACAACAGGATTCACAATATTTCCATTATTATAATACCGATTACCAGATACAGGATTTGTAGCACCACCAGAAGCATAATTGTTAGCAAATGATAGTGTAAATGTTTTCTTAAACACGGCATATAAAGTAATCGGAGCATCTGCCATTTGTTTTTCTGATAAAATATCTGCATTAGCAGAATTGTCTTCTTTCCATCCGAAAAATTCATATCCGTCTTTTGTGGGAATAAATGAAGTAGGTGTTAGGCAAGATTCTCCATAATTTATAAATTCTGTTTTTACATTATTTGAATCTACATAATAGGTCACTATATTTCCACTAAGAAAAACAACAACACCATCATGTATCCACTTTTTTACATTTTTCCCATCATAAGACATGATTTTTATATTTGTATTTTCATAAGTTGTAGTTGACATTTTAACACCTCATCACTTATAAGAAGAAGTCGTCAAAATGCCAGTACTCTCATCAAAAGAATCAACAAATAAACACTTTTTTAATTTTGTTAAAATAGATTTTGTTGCAATAACATCTATTAAAAATCCTTCTGTGTTTACATTGTCAATATCTTCTAATGAACTTATCATAACTCCGGCAACGGCACGATTTTGTATAGCATTTGTTGAAAGTTTGTTTAAAACTTGGTCTATTTCTTTAGCACCACCCATTTCTAAACGCTTTCCACCAACATCTAAATACATCTTGCCGCTACCACTTGTATCAAATATTATTTGGCCATCTATAATTTCTTCTTCATTAGGGGTAGGAGTTCTATTAAATAAAACGTCTACTAAATTAGCCATATTTTAATCTCCTTTTAATCTTCATAATAAGGATAATACTTAACTAAATTTACAGACATAGTACTACCCAATCCACTTTCCATATTTATTGATTTAATCATATATTTTTCTGTTTCTTCAATACCATATTTATTTGGTAATGTAATTTCAACAAGCCAATTTACATCCAACCAATATATAGGAATACAATTTATTGTAACATTATCTTGTAAACGACACCTTGTATATAGTTCCCATTTTGCTCTTTCTTGTGCTAAAGCAGTGGTATAAATATTATCATAATCTCCACCGTTCAACGTAATTCTAATTTCCCCAACAGTTCCATTTATATAAAACGGACTATTTGGATTTAATTCTTGAGATTGAGCATATGGTGTAATTTCTCCCATAAATTGAAAATATTTTTCTTGGTCATATTCACTAGCTTCATAATATTTTAATGTATACGTTGTATCGTTTCTTAATTTTACAGTATTATGTATTTCGATTTTCTTCAAACTGTTAATTTGAAAATAAGGCATATATACATTATCGCATCCAGTCATCGGAGTTCTAAACGTATATATCATGCCATCTGTGTAATCTGAAATAGTATCGTCAGTGACAATATATGTATCATCATTAATAATTGCCCTATTTGGATTTTCAACAGATTGAACATTATCAAATTCCCAATGGTCTGTCCCATATACAAATTTTACTACATAATATGTATTTTCATCAGAAAACGTAGGTACAGTACCATTTTCATTTCTAATAGGATATGTTAAAACTTTAGTTTCAGTAGTAATGTTACCGCTAGAATCTACTTTTTGATGTTTCAAAGTTACTTCTAATTTTTTAGTACTTCCTAAATCAACATTAGTATTGAATCCTATTTTTGTATACCTACTTAAATAATTCAAGCCGCTCAAAGAAATTTTATATGTATCTTCATTTGTTGCGGCAAGTCCACCATAATTTTTAATATCATGCGTTTTCCCGATAACTGTAATGGAATTTTTTAAAGATTCATAATCTGTATTTTTTTGATAATTTATGATATTGATATTCCATATATCATCATCTACCATAATCTGTTCATTCTTGCCACTTGGTATTAAATTATAATGAAAGACTCCATCCACATCAAAATACATTTGATAATTAGGTAATATATCACGTAATTGTTTTAACAAATCATATATTGTACCACCAATATCTACGTTAATATCGTTAGGAACGTCAATTTCGCATTCATCTATAACATATTTTGTAAAACCAGCTAATTCAAGACACGCTATAATAGCAGTACGAACATTAGAACCTTGCGGAATAAGATATGGCAATCCAATAAGATTACCATTTCTTAATCCGGTTAATTTTGCCATTAAATCCAATCCTTGAATTGTTATTTTGTTTTCTATGGCAGAATATAATCTTTGAGGATTGTTGATTAAATAAATTCCCATATTTGTATATTCTATATTTCCAGTCCTTATGTCTTTCTGTCCGACAGATATTTGAACATATTTGTCAAGCCAAATTTTATTTCCTTTACGAATATCAAAAGAACTATCTCTAGGAGTTAAAGATACACTACAAGTTCTACGAATATCTGAATTTGCATCAATAGTAAAACTAGGAGATTCTATGGAATCACCAGTAATATCTCCTACGTTTTGGAATTGATAATTTAATAAATTTATTCTATAATTTATAATCCTAACATTTTGTTTAGACAAACTGTATTCTGTTTGTGTAGGCATACTTTCCTCCTTTCTATTCTACGTCTATTAATCCATTGTAATATAAATCATGCTGATTATCAAATTCTCCTTGTTCTACCCAATTCACAGTAATTTGAGCAACACCATTTCCATATGAACTATTATAAGAAATAGTAGGAGAGCCGGTAAATCTAACTAAATATATTTTACCATTCCAATCTTTTAATATCTTAGCACTCATATTATTGAAAAATTTACATAAATCATTAGTTTGCTTAACAACATCTAATCTATCTATTTTATGGGTTTTATTAAAATTATAGCCCTCTACTAAAGCGGTAATAGAACCACTCATATATTCTAATTCACTATTTTTTTGTAAAATAGGATAAAGACCATTTAAAGGACTATAAGTACCAATAGGTGAGTTTGCAGTATCTCCACCATAAGATATGTTTGCTATTAAATTAAATACATTATTAGAATCAGCTATTGTCACACAATTAAATTTTGTTTTTATACTATTAACAATATAATCGCCCTCTACATTTCCTTCTAATAAAGGTACTAAAGCATAATCAGCATAATAATAACTTGGAATATAATAATCATCTAATGTTATTATTAAGTCCGAAATTTCACTAATTTTATATTCTTTTAAAGTAATCCAATTAAAGGTTCCATGCTCTCTTCTCTTTACTTTTAAATAAGTTAATTTTTCCAATAATATATCAATATTACCACCACGAATATTATTATCAAAATCACAAGCTACTCTAGTATTAGAATCCCATTGTGGAATTACAGTCGTAAATTCGCTAGTAACATCATTTGTTAAATTCATATTATTAAAAATACCATTATATAATTTAACTCCGACAGTTGGGAATATAGAAGACATATTGCCGGACATTGGAACAAATTCTACACCTTGAGTATACTGTTCATCTCTATATGACATATCAGTTAATCTATCTGTGACAAGATTACTTTCATCCCATCCAAATATATCGTTAGCTCTTTGTAATACAACGAATCTTAAATCATATGTGTCTCTAACTTTTCTAAACCATACAAGATAATAAGATTTTTGATTTATAATATCTACATAGTTAGAAGTTTGATGTACAGTATGGACTCCATTTACATATCCATTTACTTCAAATCTATCTTTTACTTCTGTTTTTCCATAAGGTATTTCTCTAATAAGTTCAATAGTAAATCCATTATCTTCTGTTCCTATTGTTGCAAACTTTCCAAAATAACCAGCTTTCATAAACAAAGTAAATGTAAAATTTGATCTAATACTGTAACCTTTTGTCCATTGAACATAATTATCATTGTACACCAAATCTATCATAGATGGAGTCATCCATACACTTATAGGTTGATTATTCAACATATCATAAGTAAATATTTCCTGCCATTTTACATAATTCGTTAAATCAGTAGGTGCTAATGATTTTATATAACGAGGCGGGTCATATTTCTCCGGAACTTTACCATCCGCAATAACTATATTACTCTCTATTCTAACACAACCATTTTCACATAAATTTTCTAGGTTTAACAAAGAATATAATTCAGGATAATAATATCTAACATTAAATGAATAATAATCTGTGGATACCGTAGTTCCATTTATGGTCACAGCAATTACATTCATTTTATAATTTACATTATTTTCTAGTCCACTAAAAGTATGAGTAAAACTAACCGGAACTACATTTTCACCAATATAAAATTCGCTTTCATTAATTAAGTTATTTCTTTCATCATACAAATAAAACTTTAAATAATTTAATAATTCACCTTGTATTTGGTTATATGTAACTCCAAATGTATAATTTGTAGATTCTACTAAGTCGTTTAAGGGTAAATTCGTTAATGTTAATGTAGGACTATTATAGCAATAAAATTGAATTACATTACTATTTTCACTTTCATTCCCATCACTGTCATAAGTGTTAAAATAGAAATTATAATAATTATCATTAGTTAAGGTTCCAGCAGGAACAGTTTGCTCAAAACGGTAACTTTCAATTTTATTTTGATATATTATGCTGTTGTCAGTTTGTAATCTAATTGTTATTCTATTTGCAACAACTTGACTACCACCATTAGCAACAAAACTAAATGTTTGATTTTTAGTTGCATCAAAAGCAGACACGCCTTGTGCAATAGGCTTAACTAACGCCATATTATTCTCCTTTATAAATTATTTAATTCGTTCTTTTCCACATATATACAGCCGAAATATTATTATTTTTAATTTGTTCCCAAATGCCGCCAAATAATATTGCAGGATTTATTATTTCTGTTGACACATAAACACTTCCAATAGGATAAATTTTGTCAAAATCAGCACCTTTCAATATAAACATATTATTATATTGACCTTGTGGTATAACAACTCTAACCATTTCATTTAAGGTACACTTTCCACCTATTGTATAAATATTCTTATATTCTACACCATTCAAATCTATATTATAGCTTCCATCAGATTGAACACTAACAACTCTTGCTGTAGTAGTTATATCTCTATTGCTTTCATTGACACATTTTTTTACAAAAGATTGTACACCTTGTAATAATTGGTCATAAGCATTTTTTTCTCTTTCATTTGTCATTAAAATATGCCTCCTTAATATGTACAAGGGGCAAAATTTGCCCCTTAAATTAAATTCTCTTAAACGATTGTTGAGTAATATCCGTACTAAAATGTTGCATATAATCAACGAATTCTTGTCCATCTTTTACTTTTGGAAGACTTATAGAGCCTATAGAAATTGTTGTTCCATTATTCACTTCATTGTTTGCAAACGGAGCAGAATTAATTTGTCCACTTAACGAATTAAAAATACTAGCAAGAGTTTTAGTAGAATCAGCATTTACAACACCACTTCCACTACTTAATCTCATTAAAGCTCCTTGGTCATTGTTTAATTTAGAACCGATAACCAATTCACGATATTTAGGATTATCACCAACTAAAGCTATTTCATTGTCTTTAATTGAATTTGTACCACTGGCATACGCCATGATACGACCACCCTTAACATGAATGTTCTTGTCTTTTGACTTAGTTGACTTAGGACGAGTAGTTGTTTTAGGTTTAGTTACAGTAGTGGTCTTGGTAGTTTTTGTACTACTTCCACCGCTTGATTTTTGACTAATACTAATACTACCCACATCAATTCCACTCCCACTAATATCGGGAAATGACATAGCACCAACAGTAGCGTTCCAATCGGCAACAAAATTTCCTAATTGAGCAAGCATTTTATCTTCATACTCTTTTTGGTCTTTTACACCATTTTCAAGTAGTTCTTTTGTTGCTTCTTTTTGTGCTTTTAAGTCATTGATTCTATTTTCATAATAGTCTTTAAGATAATCTTTTTGCTCTTCTAATTGTTCTTTTAAATCTTCATAAGATTTCTCACGTTCAGTTCTAAAATCTTGTAACGCTTCTAATCGTTCGTCATAATTATTAAGTTCATCATCTCTTAATTGTTCTAAAAGTTCTTTTTGCTTTTTATACTCTTGTTCACGATTAAATTCATCTATATCAGATTGTGCACTAGAAACAGCTTCTTCATCGGAAGAATATTGAAATCTTCCATTTTTAAAGACCATTTGCTTAGTTTGTTGTGCGGTAGCTAAAGCATTTAACTTTTCTTGTAATGTAATAGCATCATTTACAGCATTATTATTCTTTTCTAAAGCATCTAATTGAGCATCCCAATATTCTTTTCTTGCATCACGTTCTTTTTCAAGAGCATCAATTTCAGCATCAATAGCATCTAATTGTGCATCTTTCTCTTTTTCAATAGCATCAATTTCTGCTTCGATTCTGTCAATTTCAGCGTCTCTAGCATCTTCTATCTTATCAATCTGTTTATCATAACCATCTAAAATAAAATTAATAACATCTTTATACTTATCTTTTAGTTGGTCAAGAGCTGATTTTTCAGATTTTGTTGAACTAGCTGATTTATTATGAGCTTTAGATGAAGTATTGCCATAAGTTGTTGTATCTATTGTTAATTCAGCAACTTGTTTAGCAATATCTTTATACCCTTGAAGAATTGCTCTTTGTCCATTGTCGCTCCATTTAACAGTTCCACCCATTGTAGTTATGGCTTCTCCAACAGACAATGAAAATGTATTCATTTTAAGAGCACTAGCTTTAGCTTGTTCTCCAGTTGTTTCAATATTACTTCCTAAATCAGCTACTAAACCTTTTGCAAAATCTGATACTTCTGCCATATTGCCTTGAGAATATGCTAAAATATCAGCCGCCGCCGCTTGCTGTAATTCTTCAATCTTTGCGGCTTTCATAGTCTCAACCAAATTTCCAAGAGTCGTTTGATTTATTTCAATCTGACCATTTTCGTTTTCTAATGCTGTTAAATAATCGGCACTAACACCCATAAGGGATTGGAAAGTGTCAATGGTTAATTTACCATTCGATTCGTATTCGGCTTGGGCTTCAACGGCAGTTTCTAAAGCGGATTGAAGATTATCAATACCCGTACTAGCATCATTAGAAGCATCTCTTATATCTTGTAAATTCTGTAGAAAATTTTCAAGTTCAATATCACCCATTAAAGAGCTATATCGTTCTAATTGCGAATTTGTAAGTCCAAGAGAAGACACTAATTTTTCAATACTATCTATAATTTCAGAAGTAGCTTCGTCATATGATTTTGTACTTTCAGTTGTTTCATCTGTAGTAGTTTTTACATCTTGTTCTTCTCCATCAAGTCTTTTAAGTGTTTCAGTGTAAGAAGTAAGCGAAGTAATTGCATCTTGAATTACTTCATCTTCTTCATTAACTCCTTGAGTTGCTAATGAAATTGTTTCTGCATAGCTAGCTGTCGTTTCTCGTAATTCTTCTTTTTTAGTTCTAAGCGCATCAATATCTGAATTGATTTGCTTATACTCTTCTGACTCTTTTTGGTTTGATTCCTCTAGTTCTTCTCTTTTTATCAACAAAGAATTTATTTCATCTTGAGTTTCATTTAATTGCTTTATATAACTGTCTAATGCTTCTACGACAGTTCCTTTATTAGCTAATTCACGAACGGTATCTCCTGTATACCCAGAAGCAACAGTAACTTGAGTTGAACCAAATGCCCCTGCATCAACTGTTTCTTTTTGTAAAGTCTGTTTGGCTTCGTCTGTTGCTTTTTCTTTGGCTATTCTAGCTAATTCTTTTTGTACTAATAATTGATTCTCAAGACTAGCTTCTTCTTCTTGCAACATTCTTAATTGAGTTTCATCAGTAAGTTCTAGGTTGTCTTTACTATTGATTTCCTCAATTCTGTCTCTTACGTTTTCAAGTTGTTTTTCTAGTCCATCAGCCTTAGTTTGAGCTTCTTCATAATCAGATTTTAACTCTTTAAGTTTCTCTACGTGTTCTTCAAGCGTTACATTAAAATGGTCATATGCCGCTTTTATAGCTACTATAGCACCTACAGCTATTGTAATCATACCAAATGGAGTAGCCGCCCAAGCCGCCGCATTTGCTAAAAATTTAGTTGTTAATACACCAGTAACTTGACCTAATGTTGTTTCTCCGGCTATTAAAGAAGTAATTGCACTTGCTAAAATATTTGTTTTGGATATTGTTTGTAAGGAAGTCCAAGTTTTATTAAGTAGTGCAATTCCAGCAGTTAATGAAGCTATCTTAATTATAGCTTGACCAATATCGCTATTGGCAAACTTTAATATAGCAATTCCAACATCAAGTAAGTTCTTAGCAAAATCTTGAAGTCCACCTTTGCCTAGAACAAGTTCTTGTAATAATGCTTTTAATTGATTTAATTTGGCACTAAGAGAATCAAGGTAAGCCGTATTCTCTTGCTCCGCAGAATTAGCAGAATCAGTGGCTAAAGCTACTGCTTTTTGCGCGTCAGCAAAATTTTCGAGTACACTAACGAAAACCTCGAACTGATTCTTTCCAGCTAAACTAATCGCTAATGCTTGCTTCTCAGAATTGGTCATATCTTCCCAACCACTTGTAAAAATATCTTGCATAATATCAAATGTACTACGCATATCCCCAGTTGTTGAGTCTAATAAACTAATTTGCTTTGTAACGCCTTGAACAGAAATTTCTAATGTATCTGCGCCTTGAGCCGCATTAGCAATATTATTACCTATGGTTCTCAAACCTCGTGCGACTTTACTAGCTTGCCCTTGCATAATCTCAGTGCCACTTGTTACTAAAGCAATGGTTTGTTCATATGTATTTCCTAATGCTCCCATAGCACTAGAGGTTTTGCTTAAAGCAGTGCTAATATCACTAGAACTTACCGCCATATTATTCGATACGTTGTTAATAGCATTGATAGTATGTAAAGCAAATGTTTCTGTATCATTAGAAAATGCTTTCATCTGGGAAATTATAAAATTGGCACTATCCCCACTACTAATAGCTTCGTCTGCAATGTTACGATATAATTCGGCTATTCTTGCTAATTGAGCCGCATCTTCTTCTGAATATCCACTTTTTACAAATTCTGTACTACTAGAAACCATTTCTGATCTAGTCCGAGCCACAGTTTGACCAAGTTCTCCTAATTTTTGCGTATAATCATCTAATGACTCTCCGCTTAAATCAGACACTTTTTTAAATTCAGTGACAACATCATCAAATTCTTTAACTGTTTCAATAGCATCATCAAATGCTTGTTGCATCATTTGAATAGGCTTTGTAGCAAGATAAAACTTACCAACCTTTGTTACAATATCACCAAATGATTGACCTAATGATTTTGCTTGTGTTTCTGCTTTAGAAGTTGCTTCTCCAAGATTTGTAATAGAACCACTTGCTTGTTTTGCTGTTTTAGCCGTCTCACTAAGATTTTGACTTGATTGCTTTACTTCTTTGTTAAATGGCTTGAATTTTTCATTCAACTTTGTAGTGGAACTATATAGCACTTCATTCGCTTGGTTTAGTATCGTTGTCTGTTGATATGTTTTACCCAGATTATTACTATAAGTTTCTACTACTTTATTTACTTTCTTGAAAGATTGGTCATTGATTTTTACATTGACATTTAATGTAGCAGTTTGACTAATCTTTTTAAACTCATTGTTTAATTGGTCGGTTTTCGGTACAACTTGTACTCCTAATTGAAAATCATTAGCACTTAAATTATTCGCCATCTAATCACCTCCGACCAAATTGTTTCTTATCTTCTTTAGGTCTAATATTCTTCCACACTATACAAATAGCTTCTGCAATATCATCATCTTGTTTTTTACTTTTAGACCCTTTGACAAAATGTAAATTCAATCCAAATGTTTCATTGACGAAATCAACAGCCTTTTGTTTTTGGTCTTCTCTTGACCTTTCTTTTCCTAACAAAAATCCCATATCTTTACGCCATTCATCTACATCGTCATACTTTATATTATAATGTAATTCTTTAACTAACTTTAAATAAAAAGCCATGTGAACTCCACCTAGTATAATAAGTGGCTTAACAATAGCTTTTCCTTTACTCCCATATCTTACAAATTCAGGTACGTCTTCCATATAGATTTCTTCGACTTTATATTCTTCTAATATGGGAGTGATTTGTTCTATTATTTCAAACACATGGTCTTCCCATGTTCCATCCTTTGATATAGGTGGTATTTTATTATAATACACCAAATTCAAATCATCAAATATTCCTATTCCTGTCATAGAACTTGATGCATCTATTCCACAAGTTACCATATGTTTTCTCCTTATATTATCTTTTTCAACTCTTCTTGAAATATATTCTCAAATTCCCTTTCACAGTATTGTATGAAATCATTCCAAAATGGTCTTGCTCCTAATTGTGGAAAACCAAATGCTTCACCTATTGCACCATCATTTATAATATGTGCTAATTCATTTTCATTATCATTCCATGCTTCGACCCATACATTACTACCATGTTGAAATTTGTCGGAATTAAATGCCAAAGTGTTGATATTTTGAAATATTTCAGCTTCAACTATTTTACCTTTAAGTTTAGCAGAAGTCTTTTCCCAAGAGTTCTTGAAATCAAATGTTCTATCATAAAATGTAGGAGAGTATGATTCATACACATCCTTTTGAATGAACTCTCCTAATTTGTCTAATAACCTGTCTGTCGTTCTATCCAATGCTTCTTGACATTTTCCATTTAATATATTTTCAAGTTGTGTATATGTTGTAATTATCATTTTAGTTCATCTCTAAACTTTGTTAATGTTTGTTCAAGATTTAATGTGTTAGGCAAGTCTTTCATAGAAACTTCCATAGACTTTACAAAATCTCTAATCACATTAGTTGTACTTAATTCTTCTTTTACTAAAACATCAATCATGTAATAGTTATTTACTTCCATCTCAAAGTCAATATCATTCTCTACTACATAATCATAGATTTCACTGCAATCCTTAAACTTATCCATATCGTCAAGGACAATTTGTGCAACCATACCTACCTTTAATATATATCTTTCAACAGCAGTCTTATGAACTAATTCTCCGTTCTCTACCTTTGTTAATTCATTTACTACTTCCATAAGTTCATTAGATGTTAAATATTTTTTCATATTCTTTCCCTTTCTATGTACGGATGGGTGTCTTACCCATCCTAAATTAAAAAATGGAGAGATGTTTCCACCTCTCCATAATCAGCTTCATAGAAGCTAACATTAAATACTATCATCTATATTTTCTCTGACCATCTTTTCGTAAAACATTTTTGCCATATCATAAGTAACGTCCACTAAACAATTTACTCCACAAAAATCCATAAGTTTGTTTAATTGTGAACCAAATCTATTCGACCGTTTGCTGATTTCAGACAAATAATCATCTATCGTCAACTTCTATGAGCCTCCCTTCTGTTTATTATTTATTTTCCAAAGCATTTAATCTATCTAATATGCTTTGATATTGCTCTTGTGTAATAATACTTTCTTGAATTTTTATATTTGTCCATTTGTATGTTCCATCATTTTGAACACATTCATAAAAATATCCATGTGTATAGTCACTCGTACTTGTTCCAATAAATTGAACCACTTGACCACCACAAGATTCTGTTGCGGTAGACATGATTTCATATTGAGGTATACGTTCGTTTACTTCTTCAAGTGTGGCAAACGTCTTTGCAATCTTGTCGCTTGAAAATGTCTTAGCCAGTCCAGTTGCATTATCATCAATTAGACCGTCTACCTTTGTATCAACATATTCAATGTTATCAATCACTGTTTCATTTGGCATAGGTAGATTAGTCTTGTCACCTACTAAGTCTGCCAAATCTTGTAAATGTCCGTCTGTTTGTGCTAAATCAGTAGCACTTGCGACACCTAAGTTTTCAAAGGTCATGTTACCGATAAGTTCAGTGCCTTCAATCTTAGGTCTATTGATTAAATCTTCATAGTCATCAGTTCCACTACCACCTTGAATTAAACCAGCGTCAATACTTGAACCATCAGTTAAGGTTACGATTAAATGGCTATTTGCATTGATTGTCACATTGTCAATACCAACACCAACTTCACCTTTATCTCCAATGTCACCTTTAGCACCATCATTAACTTGAATAGTTGTTGTCTTTTCTGTTCCATCGTCCGCTGTCCATGCGAATACAACAGTTGTAACATCATCTACTTTAGTAGCCGATTTAATAGTGCAATTCTTACCAGCTAAAGCACCAGTAATACCTTTTAATGATTCATCTGTATATTTCTTTGAGAGTACAATATCAATTATGTCCATATTACCCTCCTATTGTTCTAACCATTGCTTATTTTCTGCGTCATATAAAAACGCCACCTTTGTGTCCATCTCATAAAATGTAGAAGCGTTAGGAATATCATCACTAATAGGCTTGTTATCAGTAGATAGACCATATAATTCTGCGGTTGCTTGTTCAACTTGACCGCCAATCCTTGCTATTGTTACCATATATTACCTCCATTATAGGTTTATTCCAAGTTGTGACAAAGCATAGATTAAAGCACCTATTCCAAGCAAAATACCAACTGCATTATGCTTTAAGAATAGCATCCAATCAAATTTACCTTTATCATCAATAACTTCCATTCGTTCATTTACTTCATCAAATTTCTTGTCCATTGTGCTTTCAACATTCTTTACTTTATCATTCAAGTCTTTTACTGTTGAAGCCAATTCTGATGTTACTCTATTACTATCCTTAACACTTTGAGCCACTTCAATCATTGTGTCCTTTAATGTGTCTAATGTATTTGACATTTTATCATTACTTTCAATACATTGCTTTGTTAAAATATTGTTTGTATTAAGGTCAATTTTTACTTGTTGAATTTCATCTTTTAATTCTTTAATTTCCGTATATTCTATTTTATTAACCTTGGCTTTAAGGTCGTGTAATTCTTGATTGTCTTCCATATATCTATCCCCTCTATATATATTCTTTATGATTCTTAAATAGTAATAAGTCTGTCATTACAAGACTTAATAATACACATTTACATAATTGCTCTAATCCAAAATAATATGTTATAAGAGAAATAGCCATATAAATAGTCATAATCAATACAACCCTTTTGAAATGCCAGTCCTCATCTTTTCCTTCGTGTTCTGCATTTAATTCTATCGGTGCTTTCTTATAAATATCTACACATGAATATAAGCACAATAAAAAGACTACCCATATAGGAGCAGTCTTTTAGATAATAGAGAACATTATTCCGATTATTGAACTAATAATAAAACACTTACCGTTTGTGTGGCAATGAAATCCCATTGTATAACTGCGAACGCAACTCAAACAAATTCCTAATACAAGCATTTGCCACCAAACACCAAATATATAACCTATGCCCATTAGTCCACCGAATGTTAATATAAGATAGACAACACAAGTTATATAATAAGCCCAAGGTTGACCAATTTTAGACTTCAAGAATAATTGTAGTTTGTCTAACATATCAACACTCCTTTTCTATGTACTTCGGTTCTTAGGAAGAGCCGACAAGACCTTTTGTTGTAGTTATAATTACTTACGAACTACGCCACCAATACCTAGCTTCATTATTTTACACTTCTTTTACCTTTCAATGCTATAATATATTCAATTATTCTAATTGGTATTAAATATAAAAATATTATAAATTGTTTATTTATATTTAAGTCTAAAACTAATGATTTTATATTAAATATATATTCAAGAAATATACTATATAAAACTTCAATTATAAATAAAACCATATATCCGACAATAACAGCTTTAAAACAATTAGATAAATTTACATCACTAAAAGCAAAATAATATAAACTCATAAAAATAATTGCAATTATTTGTTTTATAGTAGGTGGGAATATAATTACTATTATTGAATTTACTATAATCATTACAAATATTTGATAAAATTTTAATCTAATATTACTATAACTTCTAGCAAACAAATAAAAATAAATACTTTCCCATAAACTAAACAATAAACAATCAGTAATAATCTCTTTAATCATATATTTATCCTCCATTAAATGATAAGTATATTATACCACTTAAAGGAGGATTTGTCAAGAGGAAATGTTCTATGTACGATTACAACTTAGAATCTTTTGCAATCCATTTAATACTATTCCATATACAATCGTCTTGAAACGATTTTTTCAATACCATATTTTCTTTTGTGTATTTACCATAGTTCAAATGTACTTCACACCTATAAATTTCTACAACACATTTATTTTGACTAATAACAACTTTATATTTTTTAAGACCCCTTTCAATCAATAAAGCAAGTTCACCGTTGTCATAAGCAAAATGATATTTTTCGATATTAAATTTATTTAACACTTTTTCTGTGTACTCGATATTGTCACTAAAATTGTTTCTGTCATACCACTTTTGATTCATCATTGCTCTCTCCCTTGCACTTTGTCGAAAATATCTAAACTTAATTCTCTACTATTTAGCAAGTAATTACAAAGTGAATCATAATGATTTTCTGAGTGTTCATTTAATTGTAACACTAATTCTTTTAGTTCTAAGTTTTCTTTGTCTAACTTATATACTTTCCACACTGAAAACAATCCGACAATCAAAGATGAAATAATTAACACAACTATAATAGTCCATACTAATATCATTTTGTTATCAAAAAATAGTTCTCCTTCAAAGTAAAACTTACTTGTATAATATACTATACAAAAAATACTTAATAAAGTAAACAAAGAAATAGATATACGTTTTGCCATTCTACAAACCTCCTTTCTTATAATTATAATATATTATATCATAAAAAAGAAGGTTTGTCAATATCTTTATGAAGACATTCTTAATTTTGAATGTTCATATCTTACTTTCTTTTTATTAGAAGCTACATACAACATCGTAGTACGAACAGAACTATGTCCCATTAATTCTTGAACAGAAGTAATATCAGCATATTCTGATAAATTAGTTCCGAATGTTCTTCTAAATTTATGAGGAAATGCTTCTTTAATTCCAGCTTTATTCGCCAAAATATGAACAATTCTTCTTAAATTCCCATTTGATAGTTTGTCATAAACATATCCTTCACCTATTTTTGTTTTTCTGTCGTTACAAAATAGCCATTCTGACTCTATTCCGTTCTTTTATCTTTCTGTTAAATATTGATTCACATGATAAAAACAACCATCAGAAAAGTAGACAGTTCTTTGTTTATTTCCTTTTCCATGTACAATAAATGATTTATCGTAAAAATCAACATCTTCTAATTTAAGGTCACACAATTCAGAATTTCTAATTCCAGTTGTCAATAATAAATCTATAATAGCTTTTTCTTTATAAGATAAACAAATATCTTTAAGTTTTGTTACCTCAATATCACTATATGGATTTCTCACCTTTTGTTCGCTTTTAATCACTTTAATTTTAGCCACAGGATTGTGTCTAATATAATCTTCTTGTACAAGTCACTGATAGAAAGAATTTAACTCTCTTCTATTATTGTCTATTGTAGAAAATTGATTTCCAAGAGTTTCTAAGTGATAAAAATAGGTTCTAAAATGATTAGTATCAACATTCAATAAGTCCATATCAAACATGCTTTCAAACCTACGCAAAGTATAATCATAACAATGAATTGAGTTCATAGAAAGACCTTCTATTCTTTTTGAAATAAGATAAGAGTCAATAAGCTTCTTATTTCTTTCAGCATAAGCACATGGTAAATCTTTTTGCTCAATTTCTTCTATATTGTATCTTTCAAGCTCTTTAGTTAATACGTTTCTTAATTTATCATGGTGCTCTTTGCTTAAATACTATCCCATTACTAAAATGATATTTCTAAATAATTGTTCTTTTGCGTCCATACTTTACATCCTCCATTCAATTTAATGTGTTGTTGATATTTGCATTATAACACATTGTTAAAGATTTGTAAAGAATTATTTTTAAAAGTGCAAAAGCTTAATTATCTAAATGGCAATTTAACTATGCATAGTGGTTCAATTACCACCGACTATTCTGTACGTCCTATTCTTTATAGAGCAAATTCATTTGAGGCAATGGTGTATATAGATGGTTTAAAAAATTTGACGAAAGAAAAAACCATTACTATTGCAACATTGCCAGAAATTGCTAGACCTACTGGAAATAGAATTGTTGATGCAACATCTCCAAGTGATGCATATGTGAGAATTTCAGTGACAGCGTCTGGATTAATTGAAGCATACTTATATACTGATATTACACCGGAAAACGTAATAATTACGTTCACATATATTAAGTAACTAATTAATCAACCTACATATTGACTAGTAACTGTTCTACCTGTATATTTTCCAAGTGCCTTTACACTACTACCATAGTATATTGTATAAACACCTGTATTATTACCAAGATATACATAATCATTTACGTTCGTCGGTACAGTAAAACTTTTAGTTCCACCAGTCAGGTAACCAAGTAGTTTTGTCCCTATGCATATAGGTGAGGGCTCATTATTATATGTATGATCGCAAGTAATAGATATAGATGATACTTTAGCTCCATTAATTATCTCATTACTAATTTGCGTCCTATTAATGGCTTGATCGTAATAATCACCCCATCTTCTAGTTAAAGTACCGCTTCCATACGTAGTACTCTTCTTAATTACTCTATACACAGTCATATTACTATTAGCAGTGAAAGTCGCGACCGGACTAGTTCCACTACTACTCATAGACCATCCGACAAAGGTAGCACCGCTAGGAGCCGTACTTCTACGAACAGTAGCTCCCTTCTTATATTTGACAGCAGTACTAACCCCGGCTTCTACAAAAGTAACTGTTACTGCGCTGGTAAATACTTCTACATCATTGTAGATGACTTTTTCCAGAGTAGTGCCGTCATAAATAACGTTATCTACAGTAGTACCATTAAATATTAAACTCATGATATCACATCCTATTTCGTTGTAATAATAAGCGTAGTTCCGCTTAATGACATAGTCGCTTGAGTTCCTAACTTGCCATTTATGTCACTAATACTTCCTTTAATTGTACCATCACCAATATCAGAAATATCAGTAGTACCAACTTCACTTTCTAAAGTTTCTACTTTTATGCTCAGTTCTTTTGTGGCTAGTACATCTGTTAAAAATCCTTTAGATGTAGTGTTTTTAACATCTACTAAATTATCTATCATTACGCCGGCTACGCCTTTGTTTTGAATTGGATTGGTAGAATTTGCATCCAATTTAGTATCAACATCTAACGCTCCACCAACGGACAATCTTTTTGTCCCAATATCTAAATATATTTTACCATTTCCGGAAGTGTCAAAAATAACTTGACCATCTATAATGGATTTAGAATTTGGGCTATCTGTTCTACTAAATAGTATATTTGACATATATTAAATCTCCTTATATATTATCTTTTATGTTTAAGAACACAAATTCTTTGCATTTTAAGATTTCAATAATATCTTTTGCAAAGATTAATCCTAACCGTCTTTCTAAACGACTTTTGCTAATACTACGTCCTTCTTCACATATTACTGTATTCTCTGCATATGTAAAAAATGGATAATTTTCTTTATGTAATATGTAATGACAAGGTTGTTCTTTTTTTCTTGCGTGTGTAATAGGAAATACAAAAACATTAGAACTCGTTTCATTCCTTGCATCTGCACTAATAATTAAACAAGGTCTAACCCCCATCTGCTCAGAATCTTCACCTTTAGGTAAATTACACATCCAAACCTCGCCTTGTTTTACTTCTTTTTTCTTCATATTATTTCTTCCTAGTTCCTCTAAAAGGCGTAAGAGAAACTTCATATCCGTCAAGTCCTTCTTTAAGATATACATAATCTTGGTCAATAGATGTTAATTCTGTTGGTATCTTTTCAACATGGTCATTGATTACAACATATAAGAATAATTTTCCACTTCTGTTCGGTCTATATGATTGCACATAGTAAGAACCTTGTGGGATTTCTTTAATTTTATCTTCAATCATCTTGTAACATTCCTTCCATAAATTTCCATTTGGTACGAATTTATTTTCCTTGAAGCACTGTTTAACATATATACATATTTTATCGTCAATGTTGCAATACAGCCTTGGAAAATACTCTGTTTCATCTTTATAATACATATGTTGGCACATATTTATTTTCACTCCTTAGTAGGGGCAAGTGTTACCTCGCCCCTTATATATGTAAAAGGGATAGCCTAAACTACCCCTTGTTGGCATTACAGCTTTTTGTAATGCTCTTGTAATATCTTAACATCGTCTGCTTCTTCCATGATTATTTTATGAGAAAAATCCCAAAGAGCACTCATAGTAGCAGGAGGTTCGCCATTTTCTTTTTTATATTCGTCAATGATTTTAACCACTTCTGAATGTAAATCCATGGCTTCTTGCATCCGTTCTACTGAGAACTCATAATAATCATTTGCTAAACTTGGATATTCGTGTTTAAGGTCAATAGCCTTACGAATATCTTTATCAGCGTCATGTATCTTTTCTTTTATGTCGTGAGAAATGTTTTGTATTATTACCATATTACACCTCACTAACTAAAAAGTTGATATATTTCTTTGATTGTGCTTTTAACCATAGCACGTTCTTCTGTATTGTCTTTACTGTGCTCATTAAGTTCCTTGAACATATCTTTAAGGTTAGTTAAGAAGTGTCCAAGTTCTTGATGTGACATAGTTAAACTGTCATTACTTCCAGTCTTCTTGTACTCATCTTTATACTTCTTATAGTCAGCAAATTCATCTACAGCATCATACAATTTTTCATCTATCTCGGTTTCTTCAATATCTTTCCGTTCTCTGTCCTCTTTATGCTTTTCTTTCTTGACCCATGTTCCGTCAAGTTTGCATAAGTCCTTTTCCCATTTATTATATCGACACTTTAAAGTATCAATATAAGGCAGAGTCTTTTCAGACAGATTTTCAGAATACATACAAAGTTCTTCTTTCAAAGACTTCATATATTTTTCGATTATTTCTCTATCTTTCACTGACTTTCACCACCTAACATTTCTATTATAGCATCCATCTTTTTGTCTTGCTCTTTCAAATGCTCATGTATATCACTTACTGCATTTTGTATAGCATCTTGCATAGTCGATTGGTCAACATTCTCAAAGAAGTTAAACCAACCAATAAGGAAGCTAATGACACTTAAAGCGTCAAGAGCTTCCCATTGTCTATTATTACTCATTTACAGTTTCATTGTAATACACATAAGCATTAGCACTATTTAAAGTACCATCAGCACTCACTACGAAAGTAATAGGAATTGTACTTCCGCTTACAGATGGGATTGCTTTAATATATTTTGATGGAATGGTAAAAGTATATGTGCTACCAGCTACGGCAGTAAAAGTTGATACAGCAGTAGGTTCAGAAGCCCCATTTACATACATAGAAATTGATACATTTCCTGCACCAGTAGCTGTAAAAACAAAACTACCGCCAACCTTATAAATTCCACGTCTCTTAATGACTAATGCGTTGTTTGCAGAGTCAAAAGAAGTCCTGTTGTTAGTGTTAAAGAACACTGTTGTAAATGGAATTTTTGCATTAGCTGTCAAAGCTGTTGTACTTGTGTTTCCAACTTCTAACATGATATTCTCCCTTCTTTAAAGGGTGTCATGTTTCAGACACCCTTATTGAGTGTCTGTTTATTATGCTACGGTTACACCAGTGTTACATCCGCAACCATATCCGTACCCATATCCATTGTAACCTTGATAACAAGGAGGATTGGTCACGTATCTGCCAAGTGCGTTTAAAAGCCCTTGACTTTGCATAAAGTTAGAAATTGTGTTATCACGTTCTTGTAGCTTATCTCTAAGTTCTTGAACAGTGTTAGCTTGCATTAAAGCTCTTGTTGCTTCACCATCAGCATGAATAGCATTTACGATTGCACAAGTGTTTTGTGCATTTTCATACTTTAAGCTGTCGATATTGCGGTTAGTGGTACAGCAACAATTTTGTTGTTCATAACCTAAATTAGCAATACCTTGATTTACACTGTTAAAGCCTTGCATAGTATCAAACCTTACATTGTTAATAAGATTAGCATTAGCATAACTTGCATCACAAATTCCGTTAGTAATTCCGTCCAGTTTAGAAACGATTGTTCGTGTATCAAAGCCTCTTTGAATATCTGCTTGAGTTGCTACTGCACCATTACCACCGAATCCAAAACCACTTCCTGTACCGAACAAAAGTACGAAAATGATGATAAGAGCTAGAATACCACCACTTGTACCGCCTCCGAATAGACCGTCACCATCTCTTCCATTTGCTAAAGCCATTGCATCTGCTACGCTTAATCCGTTTCCATCCATTGCCATGTTATAATCTCCTTTACATTATAAAATATAGTTTATTAGTTGTTAATACACCATACATAATGTTGCGCACCCATTATATAGATATATTATATATCTAAAAGAGATGCACTAGAGATTGTATATAATCTATATTTACAAATTAACACTAGATACACCTCCTTTAAGCATACCTAATGTAGCGTTGTAAACTACATATAATCTTTTCATTTCATTTTATCAGTTACTTGGAAATGTAACTAATGTTTCTTTGCCACCTTTCTATATATCATTATAATATTCTTCTGCAAAAACCCATCTACACCCTTTATGAGTTTTATGATTTTTTAATTTATTGCAACAATTTGAAACAGCTCCAACACTATATCCATATTGTTTTACAGAACATAATGATTCGTATTTTTTCACAAAATCATTATCTTTTGTTAATTGAACAACTTCTTTACTTCTTGCTTTTGCTGAATCTTTTCTTTGTTGATACATTGTTTCAATTTTTCTATCTTCTATTTCTTTTGCTAATCTTATAGCATCTTCTTCTATATTACACTCGTTTAATTCATCTACCCAAAAGTAATGTTTCCCTTTATAGGATAAACTTTTATTATGATTACAACAATTATATATTGTGCTTGGGTCTAAATTGTGTTTTCTACAATAGTCTTGTATATTATATATAAATTCTTTTGTTTCAGCACAATAAGCAATTTTACAAACAAATAATTTACTATTTTTAACAGATAAATCATTTATTGTTTTATTAAGCCATTCTTCAAATTGTTCTTTAGTATTTCTACCTTTTCCGTATATCATATGAAAATTTTTATGACAAATTTCGCATAATGTTATCCCATTTTCAACTTCTGTTCTTTTTTCTTTGCACCAGTCATATCCATCGAGATGATGAACTTGAATATTGTTTTTAGAACCACAACATTGACAAGTATATGCATCTCTATTTAATACATTCTTGCAAAACATAAAATACTCACTTGAATTTCTTTGTAATTCACGTTCTTCTTTTGTTTTGTTAAAATTCCATCTAGCGTTATTTTCCCCTGAATGAAATAATAAATTAGCACAGCTTTGACAATACGTTTTTCCATTATGATTAATTTTTTTATATGTGCAATAACACATTGTCATTATTTTATCACATCTGTCACAATTACATTCTACTTTTACACTGCTTCCATATGATAAATCTTTTACCTTAACAATGGCAGGTAAGTGTTTTATTTGTTTTTGATAGTCTCTTACCATTTTGCCATTTCTATTTCTTAAAATAGGCTTTTTTGTTTCTATTTTTTCAAAATAATAACCTAATTCTTCATAATATGTATGAGTCTTAGACCCATACGGAACTTCAACTTCTTCTGTTAATAACATACTTATAAACTCCTTCTTTTTTTGAAGGTAGGATTAGCAAATTTATATATTTAACTAATTGCACTTTATTGATTATCCATCAACCTTATAAATATATTATACTTCGTCTTTTAACTTTTGTCAAGTCTTTTTAATTAAGGAGAGTCATAAAGACCCTCCTTTTCAACTTAGTTATTTTTATGCTTGAACATCTACGACTGCGGCAGTCATCAATGTATTTTTATTTTTTACCATGATTTCAATATCCGCATGACCTTCTGCATTAGCAGTAACTACACCTTTTGCATCAACAGAAGCATAAGTATCATTGCTACTGGTGAAGGTTAATTTTGAATTGTCAATTAGTTTTGGAGCTTTAATGCCACTATAAATAGCATATACTTGTAAAGTTTGTGTTTCTGTAGCCTTCAATTCTACGTTAGCATCGGCTACAACAATAGCCTTAACATCAGCAAATTCATCCTTATTATAGGTAACTTGCTTTAACTTAGCATAGTAGCCATCGTTAGAATCACAACCTTCAAGACCTGTAAATGTTGCAAGAGCATGACCACTTAAAGGTGTAGTTGTTGTACCACTGGAAGTTAATGCAAGGTCTACTGCTCCGTCAAACATAAAGTTAGGAATTTCTACTTGAATTTCACCAACCTTGGAACTATTAGAGAATTGCTTTGCGTCTGTGCCACTCTTAAATAGAGGTAGTGTAAGTATCATATATACTTGAGCAGGAATAAATGCAGAACTTACAGTGAATTGTTCAGCACTTGTATCTGTCTTAGTATACTTAACACAAACAGTTGTTCCTTGAGGTAAGTCAGCTACATTTGCAGTTTTGGTATCTTGGTCAAAAGTAATTGTAGTCCAATTATCTTCTCCAACAAGTGAATACCAACCAATAATTCCGAATTGACCAAATTTTTGAGGTGTATCTTTTACTGTAATCTTGTTTGCTACAGTAGTTGTAACTTGCTCTAGTGTAAGAACATCTGCACCTGCTTGGATAATACTTCCAGTCTGTAATGACAAATATTCAAGACTGAAAAGGCTATCATTCATTGTTAAAGCCATTGCAGAATCATGTAGATACATCGAAAGCAAACTATTTCCCATACATTTTTATTCGTATAATTCGTTAATTTATACCGTTCTCTTATGAACTGCTCTATATTTCTATAGAGATTAGACTATATCACATTCCTATTAAATAGGAACTTCCCCATTTCCACTCACGATATTTGAGTGTACGAATCGTCATTCTAGTCGTTGACCTTTACCCTATTTGGGTCTTAGGGGCTGATTGTCGATTATAAACACTTAGGATTTAACCATATGTCATACACATTATTTTTTCTACTTTCGTCACATTCACGCTTGGTTTTATTTCATACCTACGTTGTAGTTAATGTGTCTTTACGAGTTTCCAGCCATTAAAGGAATTTTGGATGTTAATAATAACACCACTCCATACTCATTACTGAATATGGGGGGCGGTTGAAATATTCAGTTACCCCCACGAATCTCTTCTGCCGTCACAGAAAAATTAATACCACTATCTACTAATGTCTTACTTGACATAATTAAATCACCACTTGTTTGGTCGAAAGCTTGTGCCGTGCCAACCGAAGCTATGACAAATTTTTGAGACATATTATATCCTCCTATATTTTTACATTGTTATTTTTATTATTAGAGCGATAGGAGCTTACCCTATCATGCGTTTCTCTATTTATATCTGTCAAGCAATATCTGTACTTACATCATAATCTTTTACTGTTACAATAATAAAATCAGATTTTGCATAACCTTTGTTATTTAATAAATCTTCAACATAATTATCTAATTCTAATTCTGTTGAAAATTCTAATGGTTTTGTTTCGCCATCTACTACTTGTGTTTTGAAAGCATACAAAGAGCCATAATTCTCTTTTGCTTCTTTTAATAGCATAATTCTATACATTATCGTTCTCCTTGTAAGTTCATTGCAGTTAGATTTTCAGCACCACTAATACCTTTACTTGCCAATGTAGAAGTATCTGTAAACAATTCTTCATATGGGTCTTTCTTAGGTTCAAATAATGGGTGTTTAATATCTTCTTTTACATCATACTTATAAGACCCTTGTATAATTTTCTGCCCTATATATATTTCACTATCTTTGCAAGCATCATATATCAATTCAAATTCACGATAAGGCAATTCATTCAATTCTTTAAATGTTTTACTTGTCTTACTTGATACAAATGCTTTCTTCTTTTCTAAAGTTGGAGAAGTGATATTACTATATTTTGTTTTATAATAATCTTGCATCAACTCTTTAACTTCGGGTGAAACATATCTGTCATCATAATTTGGGTCATTTTGCGATTGAATTATCTTTGAAATATCATCAAATTCTTTTGGTCTGATAATTGCTTTAATTGTTGTATCTTGTTCACATATATATATATTATTATCTACAAACGCAACATAATCTTCATCCATACACAATTTAATTAACCATCTTAGCTTATCTTCTGATTCTTTATTCATTGTGAATACTTTTTTGATAAGAAATTCAAGATAAGACATTTGAATAATTTCAATGTCATTTATTTCATTCTTCTCTATACTTAAAATTTCTTTCGCCCATGAATATCGTAAATAATCTTTCACTAAAATAGGTTTAATATAAATCAAACCACCATCTTTTAATTCGTATGGTACATTTTCCATATTTACAAAATAATTCAATTCTAATGTTTCTAAATCAACCACAGCCACCTCCACTATCAGCACCAACAAATTGTAATGCTAATATCAAACTACGACCATAAAATGATTTAGAGTTGCCAATATTTAGTTGGCTATTACAAGACCTACTCAATTCTCTATTGAATTGAAAAACTCCACTACCAATTTCAATATCTCTTCCATTCATAACAGATAGAAATAATGCTTCCATAACATCTGTTCTTTCGCACAAGATTTTATTTCTTCTTACTAATGAAGTTTTTTCATTTGTAACAAAGTCTGCCTCAAAACATACTATCGCTTCAAATTGTGTTGTAGGAATTGTATTATATCTATATAATCTTAACTGTGTTTGGGCTTCGGCACTATCCATAGCAGACCCAATCAAAGGTTTTAAGAAAACATTAAAATTTTGTTCAATGCTTTCTCCTTGCCATATCATTGCCTTTTTCTCTTTTAATGTAAGATTTTTCTGTTTTAGTGCATTAACTTCTGTATATTTAAGCAATTTCCAAAAATCTTCTGCGTCTTGACTTGTATCTGTCAATAACACTTCAATTATTTTGTAGGGGAAGTCTGGCATCTCTGAAAAATTATTAAAAGCCATATAATTATTTTCATTCGCTAACATAATTTTCCTCCTACAATAATCCTAATAATTCGATTGTCATTACAACATCATCACAACCGTCAGCACTAAAAGTTAAAACCAAATCATTATCAGATTCTTGTCTCACAGTAAGTTTATATCCATCAAGTGTTTCTGCTAATGTATAAGAATATACATCTGCTCCACTTGATACACAAGTTACAATATCGTCTTGTTTCTCTCCTTCAATATACACACCACAATCAAAATCAATTACTTGACCTTGATTCAATTCTGTGATATTATTAGGGTTGATAATAATTTTCTTTTCTGGTAAATAGTCATCTACAATTTTAATTGTTATCGTGCCATATATGCTTTCATTATCAGCCATAGAACACGTTATTTGCCCCATAGAGCCTATTTCTCCTATAACTTGATAATTCCCTTGCTCATCAATTTCAACAACGTCAGAATCGCTTGTAGACCACTTTAAAGGCACATTTATAACATCTGTTCCATTCTTAACTGTTGCTGTCAATTTACCCTTGAATCCTTGTGTCTGTTCAATATTGTCTTGGTCAATCTTTAATGTGTAATCAACCTTGTAATAATCACATATGTTCAACTCTTTATTATCACTTGGTAACAAAGCACTATAATCTACATAAATTTTAACACAAGTAACTTGACCATCCGTACCTTCTTCACGCATATAATTGTTTACTTCTTCCACCTTAAATGCGGTCGAATGTTGGAACATAAATCTTTGATTCTTAACAATGGACATAGTGTAATCATTAGCTTGCACAAGAATAATCAATCTTGTATTAGGCACAGTACCATCTTTGTTTATTAAGTTGTTTGTAGAACTAATATCTGTTCCCAAATAACAAGGCATCTCAACTATTTTACCATATTCATCAATCCAAGTCAACACATTATTGCATCGAACACAACTAAAATCAGCTACTTGGTCAAGTGTCCCCATACGGTCATAGCATATATAATATTCTTCATGCTCACCATCTAAAACCATTTTATAATACTGACCTTTATAATTCTGTTTATGGTCAATATCTTGAAACACAACCCTAACAAAGTCTGAATATACTTTTGAAGTGTTAATTAAGTTATCTGAAATAACATCAACCCATGCTTCATATTCTGTATATTCGTCTACAAATGGCAAAGCTGATTGTTCTTTAATTGTAAATAATTGTGTTGTGTTTATCCATTGGTCATTTATTGTAGCTTGAACAAGACCTTGATAATATTCTTTTGGAGTCTGCACTATTTTGTCTAAATAATTTTTTACATTAAAATTAAACATTAAGCACCTCCAAAGAATGGTAATTTATCAAAATTGTTAAGTTGATATGCAGTAATAGCTTCTGAAAGTTCTTCTTCCATTGCTCCAAGTCTTTCTAATCGTTTAGAAATGTTGGCTTGTTCTGAGAAGTTTTTAAAATTTTTACTTGACAAATGCAACTTAAATTGAGTTACATCATCTAATGCTTTCTTATACCAACCTAATGCTACACCAAGGCAAAGAATATATACTTCTTTGCTTGATAAATCAGCATCAAATACATATTCAATATTATCATTGCCATTTTCATCTTTTATTACTTCTGAATGGTATGATAAATCGGTCAACGTTCCAGAAAAAAGGTCTGTAGCATTAACCAAAAAACCGCCTAAGAAAGTGTAAAATGCTTGCTCATCCATCTTAATTAGGTTGTCTAATTTATAATCAGTGAATAATGTGGTATATGCCCTATTTAACACATCTTTAAATGTCACACGCATCTTGCCACCTCCTTTATGTACTCATGGGAGTTAGTAAACTCCCATTACTATTTATTTGTGAATTTTGCTAAATTGTTCTGCAATTTTTTCAATATCAATATCTGTTCTCATAAAAATATCAGCAATTCTATTTCTATCTAATCTTGCACCATTAGCCATATTTTCAGCTATTTGAGCTGCTAAAGATTCTTGCATATCTTTATTCAATCCACAGAAAATATCAACACATTCATCACTATCAAGATTCATAACATGTTCAATAGCTTCTTTATTACTAATATGTTCATATGCTTCTGTAAGGTCTTGGTCTTCTACAATATCTTTATCGAGAATATAGAAATAACCTTGTTCTGCTTGATTACGATATGATTGAATAGAAAGAATTTCTTCCAATTCAGAAGTTTTCATTGTAATCATCTGACCAAATTCTTTAAAAGTAAAAGCCTTCCCTTTCCCATCTTCTTGAGTAGTAAGATTATAAATATTTGGAACTAAACTAATAACTTTTACTTTCTTTGGTAAATTCTTAGTTTCTGTATTTCCATCAGACTTTAGTGCTTCAACTAATTGTTGTAAATCAGATTTTTCTTTATCTGTTTTTTCTACTTTTTCAGTAGACTCAGCTAATTGCTTTTGCAATGCTAAAATTTGCTCTTGCATTTTAGCCATCATTTGAGTCATATCACTTTGCTCCATAACTGTTTCTTCAACCTTTGGTCTAGGTTTTCTTCCTCTAGTTGAAGTTGTTTTAATTTCTTCTGCCATTTATATAAAAATCTCCTTAATTATCTTAATTTAATATGTACGAGGGAGCAACAAAACTCCCTCAATTTATTTACTCTATTATTGTAGAGAAATTTGACCACAAATCGAATTAGTCGCACAAACGATGCCCCATGCTTTATTAATTGTATGAGTTTGACTCATGTTAGCGTTCTCAAATTGTCCACTAGGAACGGTCAAAGAACCGCCTACTGCAATCTTGATAATCTTATCAGAAGCAGGGGATACAACATAAATCTTATTGTCGGGTAACTTTAATCCGTAAGTTGTAGACTTCCTATCAGCAAAATTAGGAGTAGGAATTACATCATAAGTCATAAAGTCCTTAACATATCCTAATCTAACCATATCGTCATCAAGAGTATAACGATAATTTGCATCAGTAGGCACAATCTTGGAAAGAGATAAAGGAGTTCCAGCAAATACAGCCTTCTTTCCACCATTCCAAGCAGTTACCTTATCTGCAAGACCAACAGCGGTCGCTTGTGTATAGTTTTGAACTTTGAGTTCATTAGGCGTATTAGTATGATTTACTGCACCAGTAAACGCATCCCATGCTTCATCAACCATTTCAAGTTCAATAGAACGAACAGCCTTCATTGCTTCCTTTGCAATAGATTTTCTGCCAGTAAGAATCTCAAACAAAGTAAAAGTAAGAGATACTTGTCTATTTTCGGGAGCAACAGTTACAGTTTGACCTTCAAGTTGTTGGAATAGACCATTCTTTTGTCTGTAACCAGCTTTATATACATTGTAAAGTGCATTGTTGTCAAGGTCAAACTTTGCAGTATCGCCCCAATCAATATATGCAATTTCAGCAATAAGACCTACAGAAGTATTAAGTGCTTCGGGTAGAATCATATCAATCATTCTATCAAAGATGGAATCAGCAAAAGACTTAACGATAGGGTTTTCACAGTAGTGTGCATAATCTCCGTCATAAGCAGAAACTTCTACCTTAGAACGTCTTGCAATTTCTTCTGCAAACATCTTGTTAATAGCCTTTTCCTTGTCATCCAAAGACATAGCAGAGAAAGATTTACCCTTTACATTTCTTTCAACGGCAAATACATTATCAGCATAATCTTTGAATACTTTATAAAGTTCGGGAGATTCTTTAGCAAATCTCTTTACACTCATCAATTCTCTCATATCTGTATTATCTCCTTATCAATTAGTTTTGTTCTACTTCACAAATATAAAGTTTAGCAAACTCCATACCAATACCACCATTGCCATTGTTAGGGAAAGGTAGTGTTTCAATATCAATTACTTTAAGAGAAGTAGTAGAAGCAGTTGCGGCATCTTTCTTCTCATATCCATCAGCCCCTTGCTCAAGGAACTTACCCTTTTCTACAGTCTTTACATCTGCCGCTTTAATAAGTTCAGCAGTAATACCTACAATATCTCCCTTTGTTAGCTTGAAAATATCAAAAGTTCTACCAGTCAAGTTAGTATAATCTCTAGGGTCTTTTGTAAGACCAGCAAAGAGTCTTCCGTTTACATCGGTAAAATGCTCAGAAGGATTATATGCCATATATAGACCTTCACCCTCTGTAGCTTTAGTTACATTCCATACACCATCGGCATATTCACCGAGCTTTACAAGCATACCGCCATCAATATCAGCCACAGACTTAGCACTTCTATTTAATGCTTCTACGTCTTTAGCACTGATTCTTTTTTCAATCATAAAACCATGTCTTGCCATGTTATTGTCTCCTTATCTTATAGATATTTTTTATAAATGTCATCAACGGTTTCTTTTACTGTAGTTTCTTCCCTAACACCAGCAAATCTCATAATACCGTCATCATCTTGTTTTGGTTTGTTCTTAGTTGCTTCATAAGCAAATGCCTTAACCTTGTTTTCAAAAGCACCAAGCTCACCTAAAGAAAGATTCTTGCCTTCTTCGGAAAGTTCAGAAAATTTCTTCTCATCAAGGTCTTCTTTAACAGAAGCCATAATTGCAGAAAACTTCTTATCTCTCTTTTCAGTATCATTAGCTTCCTTTTCAGCCTTTAACTCAGCATTTTCTTTAGACATTTGAACAAACTTCTCAACAATTTCATTAGCAGACATTTGTTTCATAACCTTTTCTGCTAACTCCTTATTTTGTTCTGTTTCTTTTTCAAGCATTGCTAACATAGCAACTTGGTCAACGTAAGCATCTAAGGAAAATTTCTTTTCTTCCTCTTGAGGTTTTTCTTCTTTCACTTCTTCCTTAGATTCTTCATCAGCCATTGCTTTTGTTTCGTCACAACCCATTTCTTTAGTTTCCTCTTCTTTAGGTTGTTCTTCCTTATTATCTTGAGCCATTTCTTTATTTTGTTCCTTCTCTTCCATAATAACATCCTTTTCAGCATCATTAAATAATTTATACTTACTGTCAATGTTTTCATCAGAGAACTTTTTAACATTGCCTTGCTCAACATAAGTTTTTTCTACTTCCACAATATCTTCACCCAATACAATATTATCATTCTCAATAGCAATATCAAGTCTGTACATTGTAGTTTCGTCTTTTCTATAGATTATGGCAAATTTTTGAGTACCTTCTTCATAAATTCCTTCAATTCTATAAATAGAACCGTAATCATTATCTGGATATTTTGTTTCCAAAATATCGTAAATGGTACACCAAAGATTTCCAATATCTATAGCAAACTTCTTTTCGCTTGACATAGTGTCCTCCTTGTCATCTTTATATAATCCCAATCGTTTTTGAATGGAAATTGCTTTTTCAGCCACACTAGGGCCATGTTGTTCTCCATAAGCTCTAGCACTTGAAAGCCCCTCTGCATTATATACCCATTTACCATCTTTTAAGTTCATAACTGGATATTTCAGAGAACCTTTTCTTTTTTCTTCCCAACCATCCTCTAAAAGTAAGCATACACTTTTAGCAACAGTCTTGAAGTTCTTTTCTTTTAATAAATCATCTTTTGCTTTATTTCCATTCCAATCCCCCATATCAACAGCTTCTTTGGACTTGTCTACTAGGTGAGATTGTAATGATTCTTCTGCAAATTGTTTAACTTTAATTTCTGTCCCAGCTACAGACGGATTATAACGAAGTCCTAACACGGTAATTCCATGGATATGATAACTTAATACTGGATTATCAATATTTAGTTCAACACCAAATTCATCTACAGCTTTTCCATATTCATTTTCATCATACTCTGTACTACAAGAAAATTCACAACTTACAGTTCTTTCATTTTTACTACGGAACATATCTACAACATCTTTTGCATAGATTTTGCTTAGTAAACCTTTTACAACAACAAATTCTTTTTCAACACCGTCTACTTCTTTCATTCTAAATTCCACTTCTTCATTAGGTGGAACATAACCAAGCACAGATTGCTCTATCTCATGCGCTTCTGTGTCTTTAGTAAACTTATCATATTTTCCTATAATAAATTTTCCTTTAAAAGTGTCAGCATCACGTTCAAGAACTTCTCTTGAAAAAGGATTTTTATGACTATTATTACCCTCTGCCAAAGCATAAATTTCTACAACGGCAAAATCGGGGTCTTCATTTTGTTCTCTATACATTTGAACATCGTCAACAGAGAACTTCTTTATATATTCTTGCATTATAAAACCTCCATTGACATAAATTCAATTAGTTCTTTACTTTTTACATAATATATAAATTCATTGTCTATATATTTAGGATAAAAACCATGCTCATGCAATATATTATTTGTATCATTATTCACAGCAATATATTTATCCTTATCTTTAGGAGTTTGTCTTATAATCATTTCACCCCTCCTAATCTACATAGTCCGAAACTTCCTCTGTCTTATCAGACCTTTCAGAAGAATCTTTCTTTGGTGCACCTACATTATCTTCACCACTTGATTGCATTGTATTAGCATTTAACATCATAGTTAAATTACTAATAAATGTAGTATCATTATGAGCGCACTCTAAACTACGTTGAAATGCTTGTGGTTTCATTCCATAAGCACTCGCCCATTGAGTTGCGTCTAATACAATCCCTTTATCTGCAAAATTTCTTAAAGTTTCTTGCCTTTGCTTTCTATCCCATGGTCTATTAAGTCCATCAAAGGAAAACTCAAACTTATACTTTGTTGTTTTCTTATTTACATAGAAATTAAGGAATTGATTAAATTGTTCATATAAAGGCTTCATAAAACAATAATCTGCATAAATAGCATTTTCAAGTTCTGATTGCGACATTTTACTTGTCGTGTAAATCAATGTACTTGCGCTTGCTCCTTGTGCGGCAGTTGTAGTATATTGCTTTTCAACCATACTTGGATTACTGTCTGTAAATTGCCAACCTTTAATATCTTTCAAAGGAAATGCGCTCGCTAAAATATTATTTGATTTCAAACCTCTAGTTACAAGATTCATCATTTGTCCTAAAACTTGAGGTGTGATAGCAAATTGATTTGCTTTTTGACCACTTTTATCAGTTTGCATAGTTTCAATTTCACCAGCCATAATAAAGTATGCCGAAATCAAATCTTTATTCTTTTGCATTTCTTCAATAGCGTCATTATTTAAGCAATTCTTTAACAAAGTCATCAAAGGTGGTACTTGTCTAAAATTGCTTAAATCAAACTTAAACGCATATGCTCCATCATTAGGACTGCATTGTACCCAGTTTGCGTAAGAACCGTTCCTATAATTTAATTGAGCAGACGGAATATATTCTCCATTTTCATTAGTATATGATTCTTTGAATTTCTTCTTCAAAGCAGGAGCAAACAAGTTAATATCTACATTTCCATTAAGAAAATAGTTAATATCAAAGTCATATAATAATTGACTACAGTTAAAATATCCAGTCAACATACAGTTCTTTTGTGGCATCATTTGTAATGAAAACTTTTCATTTCTACGAATTTTGCCTTCATCACTGTCAATATCAATAGGGTTATTTAAGTCTTCATATGAGTCTCTAAACCATGTATAACACGTTTCGGTTCTTAACATTTGTTTAACAACTTTGTCAAATTCTGTTTTATAGTCAAAATTATCAAGAAACTTATGAACCCTTTTAATATCATCTTTATATTCTTTTGAATTATAATCACTTGGATTCTTAATGTTTTTACAAGTGTAAGATAAATCAAAAGAAAGCAGTCCACCAAAATATCTTAAGGTTTTAGCATAAATCGCATCCCAAATTTCCATAAATTCAGAATATGATGCTAACGAACCATAATCATAAGGTGCTGTTTCTAATGCTTTAGATAACTTTTCTTGTGTTGGTTTTTGACCATTGTTATTTAAAGCAAGCAAGTTTTGGTTTTGTGAAAAAGGAGTCCAAAAATACCCCCCATTCAAACCGTTATATAAGCCTTGAGCAAATTGTAAAACTTGGTCTAATTCTTGCTCAGAAAGGCTTTCTTTATTTTCACTCAATATGAGGTTACTCCTTTCTCATATATTTTTGTCAACCAGTTGTTTGACTTAACCATTGCCAATCATCAAGATTGACTTCATCATCATACTGCTTATTATATTTGTTATAAATCTTATCAGCCAATAAATTACCCATGGCTAAAGTCATATATCTATCCTTTACATCTGTCCTTTTAGCTTCTTGCAATTTAATATTCCCATTGTCTAAAAATTTAACCTCTAATGATATTGCTTCATTTATCATATACTTAGTTTGTATAAATGGCAATATTGCTTGAGCTTTTTCTTCTGCTGATTTTAAAATAAATCTAGGGTCAGAATCTTCTATTTTAACTTTCATTTCACTATCATCTTTTAATAAAGAAATAATCTTATCCTTTAATGCTTTTCTTAAAGCTAAGTGCATTTCACTGTTTAAATCAGAAGTTCCAGCAAAAGGTATTATCACTTCTTTTGCATCGGAAGAAATAGTTCTTTGAATTTTATCATTTATAACGGTATCAGAAGAAATTTTTAAGTCTTTATCTAAACAAACAGTCCAAGCAGGATATGTCATATTAAATTCATTATCTTCTGTTTCTACTGTCATAAGGTCATACACTCCTTGACCAACACCTTTTACATCCATCATTAAATAAGAAGCATGATATTCATAAAAATATCTTTTCATATTACGAACTTGCAATAATGTATTCAATCCATTTTTAACTATAATATTTTCAACTCGTCTTTCACCAGTTTCTTTATTTATAGCCATAAATATATAAACACTATTATCATTTTCGTTGCCAGATGCCAATGCTATATCACAAACAATAATTCTAACCCAATCATCTGTAAATTTATAACTATTTGGTTCATTGTCTATAATTTGTTCTATTGTTCTTACATAAAAAGGATGCTCAAGTATTTGATTTTGCTCAAAATCTTCAAATTTGAATATACTATTTTCATTACTTCCTAAGAATATATTCAAATATTCTTGTTCAAAAGACATATCATCAGTGTCTTCTTTTTTTTGTATGTACTGTTTCGCTGTTTGTATTCCATTCGCTACAGCAGTAAAAATATCACCAGCAAAAAAACCATATCTATTATTTTTATCTTTATAATGTTTATTTACAGATTTTTTTAAATGTGTCCACATCCAATTTGTCTTTGTTTTTGCGCTACTTAAAAATATCTGTTTGGTTTCTTCTGGATAATCTTTTGGTCTTCCAGCAAATTTTCTTACTTCAAGTGTAGGAGAAATAATTTCTTCAAAGTCTTTTCTCTTAACAAGAACACATTCGTCTACAATAACTATTTGACTTCTTTTGCCTCTTGCACTGTCACCACAATTTACTGCAAATATTTTACTATTATTTCCAAATTCTACAATTTTAGCACCCGTGTTATCATCCTTTTTAAATTTAATCCAACCATCTTTTCTAAGTTGGCACAAAACAGGACTACTCCATCTTGTTCCCTCAGTACAAAATATTTTATCTATCTTTTCATCTAAAATTAAATTACTTTGTGTTAATGTCATAGATGTCACTAAAACATTGCAAGCTGGATATAATAAAGCCGCATCAATAGCAAATAATCCTATATCAAAAGATTTTGCGCTACCACGACTTGCCAAAGTATCTTGTACTTCGTTATCAGCCCAACTATTTATTCTTTGCTTTTGAAATTGACTAATTTTTATTTCCAAATAATCTTCATTAAAAATGTCAAGATTTCTACGATAAAATGTACACCATTCAATTACATTTTGCTCAATATCTTCTTTAGACAATTTTTGTCTATCTTCTCTCTTTTTTTTAAGAGTAAGTTTTTCTAGTTCTTTATTATCAATCATCGTCTAAGTTATATTTCTCCACATCATTAATATCAATATCAAAATCTCTATGATTACACAAAGTATTTAATAGAGGTCTTAACACCATATCTTCTTCATATTTTCTTAATTTATTAAAGTCCTTATATTTCTTAGGCTCTTTATATAAATCAGCAGGTTTTGTCTGTTCGATTTGAGCAATTTTAGCAAAGAAACTTTGTTCACTTGCGGTTTTAGGTCTATTACTTTCAAATTGGTCTACTTTTAATGTAGCCATTGTTTTACTAATTCTGTTTTGTACCTTGTCAATAGTTTCATCACCTTTGTATCTATTATCATTAATTTTTCTTAATAATAATCTATCTCGGCACAAATCCCTATATAAATCTTCCTGTTGAGGATTTACAAATTCTACACCTTTAGTATAACGATTAAATGTATCATTCAAAAATTCATAGTCTTGAACTTCATCTTGTATTCCCCAATCAACTTCCCATTGTTTCATTTCTTTCTGCTTAATTTCAGCAGTTTGAATTTTACTATCAACCTCTGTAATATCTACATTAGTTGCGCTGAAATCACTCCATATTTCTTTATTCTTAGAATATTTACGGAGTTCATTCATATATGTACCTATATTGATTGATGTTTTCTTACCATTGACATCACCACTTAAACTACGTTCATTTACTTTTTCATAAACTTCTTTAATAAACGGTGTGTCAATCTTCATCAATGTATAGTATAAAGCAGTCTTAGCCGATTTTGTTTCATCTAAATAATAATTAAAAATTTTACTGCAACATTCCTTACAATAAGGAACTTTACCATTGGCGTGAAATTTACTCCACGAACTAAAATATTCACTTTCCTTTTTCAAACCAATACATTGTAACATTGGAGTATTATGACCCATACATAATGTTACATTTTCTGCTTTTCTTGCCATAATAACACCTCTAATATGTACGGAGAATCAGTCAACCATTGATTGACCAATCCTCCCCAAACGAATTTAATTAAATCCGATTCTATTCTTTACTTTATTATCTTCCCAATCATCATAATATTGTGTATTGGGTGCTTCAAAACCTATACAATTTGTATTTACAGGTTCTAATTGTTCTTTTAAATCCATAATGTCTTTATTTATTTTTAGGACTTTCTTTGTGCTAATCCCTTTTAAGATTTCAAGAAAACTACATATAATTTCTACAACTTCATCAATTATAGGTAACGCTACTAAAGCAGTAATCATTCCTAATATGTATATCTTTAATTTTTCCATATAATTCTCCTATATAGTAAGTTTTAAAGAATTGTTAGCACATATAACTTTCGTGCTTTTACATTTATCTGATAAAATATCTTTTAATCCTTTTGCCAAACTTTCTTTAGCTTCTGATGAGCCATGATGCAAAATTATCTTATTACAATTTATATTTGAATAATAATCAACTAACGTTTCGTACATAGCATGACCACTCATTGATTTCAAACTATATGAAGCACATTTAATAGTATAAGTTTTCCCATCAATATCTATTGTTTCTCTTTTTGGGTCTTTCAACATAGAAGCCAAACTTCCTTCTGTTGAATATCCACAAAACAATATTGTAGCGTTTGGGTCTGACACTATTTTTTTAAAGTGGTGTCTAATTCTTCCATTGGTCATCATTCCGCTTGTTGACAGAATAACACAAGATTCATTAGAATCAACTAATGCTTTGCTATCATCGGGTTTAGAACATAATACTAAATTTTTCCATTCTAACATTTTATCAAATTCTTGTAATTCCTCATCATATAAATTTTCTCTTAACAAATACAATAAATCTATTGCCAAAGGTGAATCAATATAAATGTGTTTATTAAATGTATTATCATCTTTATATAGGCTATATATCATTTGTAATATTTGTGGACATCTACATTGTGCGAATACAGGAATTATCAATCTGCCATTCATTCTAACAACTTGTGTATCAATAATAGTCTTTAATTTATCTAAATCGTTTTTACGTTCTTTCTTTCTTACTTTGAAATTAGGTCTATCACCATAAGTGCTTTCACAAATAGCAATATCACATTTTTCAACTTTTTCTAACTTTCCAACATACTTATTATCTACTAATGGATTTCCTAAATCACCAGTATACAATATTTTCTTTGTTAAATTGTCAATAGTTATCCACAATATAATTTGACAACCATTTATTAAATGACCGCTTGGAACAAACATAAAACTTAATTCATCATCTATTACAATTTTTTCATTGATAGAAAATTCAATTATATGTTCATAAGCGTCATCTACAGCATCAAGCTCATATAGCGGTTTCCATTTCTTGTTTTCTTGCTTGTTTATGACCTCAATATCTCTTTCATTGATATTTGCAGAATCTACCCACATTCTTTTTAGCACCTCTTTTGAACCATAAGGCACTACAATACAACCATTGAATCCATCCTTACAATATTTTGGGCATAAGCCAATATGATCTTGATGTGTGTGGGTTAAAAATATCAAGTCAATATCTTTTGGTCTATATTCTTTTGTTTTTCTATTATTAGTTAAGTAGTCTTGCTTTTTATCATTACTTTGATGCATACCACAATCTAATAATATTTTATGATTAGGTGTTTCCACATAAACATTAGACCCAGTTACTTCTTGTGCCGAAAAACTATCAACAAAAGAAATCTTTATTTTTTTATCTTTCTTTGCCAAATAAATTTCCACCTTTCGGTTATATTCATATGGACTTCATATGTACGAAAAGAGCCAACAGTCAATGACCATTAGCCCTTAACAAAATAAATATGTAGTGTCAACGCAAATCCCAAGCAAGGCATATGACTTTTCTATCCTTCTGCCCCTTCGTTATTTTTTCTGCTACCGTTGACTGGTGCAACTTCCACACTGTTATTTTATGACACTCTTATGAGCCAGCTCCTATACCGTTGCACGTTACCCTATCAATTTGATTGATTTTGTCCTAATCTCAATTAAGTCTCGCATGGACTATGTAGACAGCCTTTTAAAGTCTTGTCGGACTCCACATTATAAAACTCGGTGACGAACCGAGGTCATTTCTGTTATGTTGTCATCATAACATAGTGATTGCCAATCACAAAATATACTTATAGGAAATCTGAAAATTACCTATAATCATTTTAACTATAACCAATTTCATATTTTGCAGAATATTACTCTTGTAACTTCGTTAATTGTTGAAAGTTAATTCTTTAATGCCCTATAGGCGATGTTCTATACGTCCCGTTTAGGGAAGTGTTTTCTTTTTGGTGAGTTTTAGCTGGATAAGAATTAACCAACGGATTTTAGCACCGCATAACTTTTGAAGTTTTTCTTCTGCTACAAGATACTCCACTTGCAAGGTTTAACCTTGATTAGTATAGATATTCTAACCGTCTATCTCGGTGAAAACCCTTAAAGGATTGCAGTTACCTATAACTGCGACCATTTCACCCCTCTGAGAAATGGTTTACTATGACCATGAGGGCATAATTGTTGGCATAGAGGTTTTTAATATGTATACATAAATTCTCCAAGACGGAAAATATGTAAACTTTTATTTTATAATGGTATTATACCACACAATCTTTAGTTTGTCAACAACTAATTATAAATCTTCACTAGAATAAACTGTATCTTCTTCATTAAACTTATCTCTGTGTTGAATAAATTGCACTTCGTCAATAAATTCATAACCAATAGAATTAAGTAAATACTTAAACCAATTAGCAAATTGACAAATTTCATTGTCATAATATAGCTCTTCTTGCTTTTGCAGACAAGTCATATGCCCTTCTGAATCTACAATGGTTAAATCACAAGCGATTGTTGGTCTATCTTCTTCACAATATTGACACATAATTTTCCCTTTCTTAATTCAAAATGTACTTATAAGTTTCTGTATGACCGTAAATATCTGAAAATCCATAAATTTTTATAGAAGATTTTCCTCCGCACATTAGTGAATCACTATATGGGTCAGACCCTATAAAAGAAGGACTAACTAAAACTTCACAATCATTACAACAAGATTCATACATAGGAATTTCTTTACCGTTATGAAAATGTCCTAAAACACAATAATCTATAAATTTCCTTGTCAAAACACTTAAATCTTTAATAGAAGATTCAATATTTTTAATTGTGTGTCCATGCAAAGCAACAATTTCATAGTCAAATATAGGAATTTCTATATATGTTTTCTCATCCTCTAAATGAACATTTATTCTGTAATTGTTAGAACATAAATCTTTAATATAATGTCCAATTACATATTCAAGGTCTTCTTCACCTAATTCATTGGCTTTAGCACCTAAAACTCTTAATTGTGTATGATTTGCTTTTGGCACATGATAATATTCAACATAACAAAAAGTAGAAATTTCATTTAAGAAAGTCGCAATAAGTCTACTCACTTCAACTGTAGCTTTTACAATGCTGGTATCGTTTAATTGTAAATCTTTGAGTCTTAAAATTCCTTGTATGCAATCTCCTAAACTAACAATATTTAGTTTCGACAAATGATGCTCTTCAATGAATCCTATTACATATGCAGTCATTAGTTCAAATCTTTGCTTTGCAATTTCTGGTGAGTATTCATTATTCATACTTTTGAATTTTGCACCATAATGAATGTCACTTAACGTCAATAAGTATTCTTTTGTTTCACCATCTTCAACAAAAACTTCTTCAAACTTCGGCAAAGGTAATGTTTCTTTTACTTTCCCAATATATTCATAGAATAATTCTTGCCTTGATTCAGCTCTATCAATGCGTTGTCTTTCGACATTAACAGTTTGAAGTTTAATTCTTTCTTTTCTAATATCTTCATACTTCTTATCTAATTCTTTTGAATAATTATCTTCTTCTATAAATTTACTTTTGTTTTCTTGTAGCACCCTTTGAAATGATTGATACCTCTTCCGATAAGCGCTTTCAGAAAAATTATTTCCAAGCAAATTATTTAGAATATCCGCAACATCTTCCCATGTGCCAACAATTTCTTTCTGAGAACAAACCCTATAAACTAACTGTTCATCAGTTTCGTTCTCTAGTCTTTTAAAATCCATATGTAATATTTTTCTCCAATCTTTTTATTTATTAATAGTTTCAGATTCCCATTCATTTAACCAAACATAATGTTTTCCTTTATATGAATGACTTTTATTCTTTTTGTTACAACTATTGTATATATTTATTTCTGCTGAATGTTTATTTGTAAAATTTTGATTGTTTTTACAATAATCTCTTATATTGTATATTATCTCTTCATCTTCAATACAATATGCTACTTTTGCAGTTGGTAATGCTCCTTTATATTGTTCTAAGTTAATATAAACTAAATTAGACCATACTTTAAATTGCATACGAGTATTTCTCCCATATCCATATTTGGAATGAAAACTTTTATGGCAATTATCACATAAAGAAATACCATTAGTTTCATCGGTTCTTCCCTCTTTGAACCAATCGTAACTATTCAAATGATGAACAACATCAGCTCTATTTCCACAAATTTTACATTTTCCTTTATCTCTAATTATTACCTTTTTAACAAAATCAGTATATTCTTTGTAGCCACGCTTTATTTGTCTTTCTTCTTCTGTTAAATTATTATTAAAATTAGGATGTTTTTCTCCACAAATTAACATTGAACTACATTTATTACAATATGTTTTACCATTATGATTATTTTGTATGTAATCATTCCACATATTTGCTGTAATTTTTCCACAAATATCACATTTGCATTTTACTTTGTAATTACTTCCTTTTGGTAAATCTTGAACTTTTACTTTTATTTTAGTGCCTCTTGGGGTTGTCGTTCTAATAATCGTAATATCGCCATTTTTCTTTGTATAAATATGTTCCACAACTGGAATTTTATACCCAAGATTTTCATAATATTTTTTCTCAGAACCACATACTCCAACTTCTACTTCTTGAGTTAATAACATATATATATTCCACCAATCTCTCCAATCAAAATATTTTATTTAAAAGAGTGGGTGATAGGATTGGAGGACTATCATTCGTAAAGTTTGCAATTCTTTACTATCCACTCTTAAAATAGACCATTGAGCAACGAACTCATACAATTCTCTTATGGTCTAATTATTTATTAAAGTTCATCAATGCATTTTAAATTTAGTTCAGTTCCACACATATCTTCTAATAAATTATTCAATTTGTATTCTTTATCTTCTACTGTAACAATATATTCATTATTTTCATTTATATCCAAATAACCTTTAATCTCTAAAACTCTTGTTTTCTTTATGGATTGCTTTGCCATAATATTTCCTTTCTATTTCTTTGCTTGCCTAACTTTCCAATCATCATTCTCTTGCCTAGCTTGTGATACATTCAATGCTTTGACAAGTAATTCTTCTGTAGTAGGCTTTTCATTTTTATGACGCTCATTGTATTCTCTTACAATTTGTGCTCTTGATTTTTTATTTTTCTTACGTCTATTTGGTGGTGTAAAATCATCTTCATTGATTGCTCTTTCTAAAGCCTCTGATGGTTTGAACAATACTTTGATTTTAGGTGCAATGTATCGAATAATAGACCCACCTTCTTCAAAGTTACCCATCTTTTTATCTCCACTTGGTCTTTCATATATTTCAAAAGCACCAAAATCCATGAAATAGATTCTTTCATTTAGTTTTAATTGTTTTAATACAACTTTATATAAAGAATCCAACACAGTTCTAATTGTTTTAGGAGACAATTTACTTTCTAAGGCAACTAAATTACACAGTTGGTCAATAGTTAAATCTTTCTTAGCCATCTTTATGCTCCCTATACCATTGACGTTTAGATGCTTCTTTCCTAGATTCTCTAATTTCAGGCTTTACAACAAAGACTGGTAAATTAAAGTCAGGTCTATCTTCTTCTGCAATTTTGATGATACTTCCACCATTATCCCAGTCTGGGATTTTATATGTACTACCTTTTTTCATTCCTTTATATTTCTTTAATTTGAATGTGCCAACATAAGGTAACGGCATTGTGAAATCACTAGGCGTATTATCAGATGCCATTAGTGACTTATATAATTCAGCAAATTCTTGTAAACATTCACGGACTTGTTGTTTCGTAAGATTAGATTTCTTAGCAATCAATTCAACAATATCTGCTGTTGTAAGTCTTGGATTTGTCTTTTCTACTGCCATTGTTTCTCCTTTCTTAATTTATTTTTGACAGCATATTATTTACAACCCTACTGTCGAGGTTGTATTATTCAAGAAGGAAAACATAATATTATTTTCCCAAGCAGTTTTATTAAACCCACATATTGTAACCCTATGGGTGGGGTATTAAAGAAGTGATTTATTGCTTTCGACTTCTTGCATACTTTTGTTTAATCGGAGTGGAGATTTTTCATTTCTTCTCCATATAAAGAAATGTAAGTCCGATAACAAAAAGTGTCAAGAAATCCAGTAAAATCAAGGGGTTTAAGGATTTTCGATAAGTACACAAAATCACTTTTCTCTTGTAATTCTCATACAATTTTTATTTATTTCTCTATGAACCTCTTCTGCACATTTGCTACAATATTGTGTTCTGTGGTCATTTTTACTCTTAATCTTTACCAATTTTCCACACTTTTCACATTGCTTATAATTTGGCTTGATGTATGAAAGGAATAGATTGCCGAGGTTTTGCATTTGGTAAACCTTAATCACTTCTTCATCATCTTCTTGTTTTACTTCTTTTAACTTAATTGCAAGGCTTGTTACATAATCTGACATAGAAATTTTTTCTTCTCTAAGCAACTTTCCTACGAACAACGCCTTATCTTTTGATGATTTTGTAATATTTGCCAACTTAAATATCTCTGTATAAGAACTATTTACCCAAGTTGTATTATAAAATCTTGCAAGAATATAACAAGTAAACATAAATTTCTTTTCTTGGTCATTACTTAAACTTTGAATAAAATTAAATTCACTTGAATACAAAGGAATATATTCTAATTGCTTTAATGATTTATATTCATCATACTCTTTATAATATTTTTTATTTTTTGTTATAACTCCTTCAATAACCTTTTCTAGTTCAAAGTCTTGTAATCTATTACTGCTTTCTTTGCCAAATGAACCATTGGTTCTCAAATCTTGGAATATTTGTTTTTTAATCTTTTTTGGTTCAATTTCATCTTTTTTATAAATGGAGTAATATCGAAACAATAAACCAATTATATATCTCATTCCAATCTTTTCTTCAACTTGTTCTCCATCCAAAAATTCTTCTATATATTGTTTTTCATTAAATATATAATTCGCCATTATTTTCTAATTCCTCCAATCTATAAATAATCAAATCACCAACAACGTCCCAACAAAACTGTCTATTATTTCTACAACCATAACACATATCTAGTACAATATTAAGTCTTTCTTCATCATTAGGACAAATTTCTTTTGCACTACAAGCATAATCTTCACGCATGAATTTTCTCTCTTTTTTAGATTCTTCTGTTCGTGTTTCTCCGCTTGATTCTTTTTTCAATTCTTGTTCTTGTTTATATAAAGCAACTTGTTTAACATATTGGTCACACAAGAATTTCAACCCTTGCCTATGTGCTTCTGTGCATCTCTTTTTTGGATATTTGATTTTGTTATAGTCAAAGTTGCCATTATGTTTCAATGAAATCTTATATCCATTAAATTCATTTTCAATATGCCAACAAATCTTATTCATGGCACAATCTCCAAATCCAACAGGTAGTCCATTATTATAATACTTAATAAATAATTGTTCTTCTTCTGTTAAGTCTGTTTTATTTAATAATTCTTCTAAAGAAATACCAAATTTTGTTAAACACTTACTTTCAACATTTTTCATATAGTCCATATATTCTTTTTTAATATAATCATAATTATATATAAAGAAATATGGCTTTTTATTAGCACACAATAGTCTTTGTTGGTCATTTGTGCAATCTTTAATGCTAAACCAATATCTAGGCATGGGTTTAAAATCAATTCCTTTAATTTTATCCAACTCATTTTGTTGATATAGTTGACCACACGCAATTCTATAAGTCATAATATTCCATTCTTCACTGTCTTTGTCAAAATTAAACTGAACATCCATCATACTTGTTGCACGATTAGTAATTTGACCTACTTTATTTCCCATGCCATTCATATTAGATTTAATAATATCATCTTCTGTAGGAATGATTTTTTCTGCCTTTCTTTGAACACACATTAAAGGCATTAACTTTCTATAATTTCTTAAAAGGACATTATTATTTGTTGAATAACAAATATCCCCGTCATTGTCCGCACCATTCTCTGCCATACAAAATGAATCCCAAGCATTGACAATCATTATATTATTCATATATTGATACCAATATTTTGCTTCGTTTGAATTGTTAATCTTACATTTTCTAATGTTATTGTGACTTGTCATAGGACTTCTAAAAACACAAACTTCATCAACATTATTTTCATTCCAATAACTTGAATAAATTTCTTCTGCTTTAAGCAATCCAGTAATTTTCAACCCACAAATATGTTGCATTAAAGCAAATGGGTCACCACTTAAAATTTGATAGTTTCCCTTTATAATTAGCTTGCCAATTTTAGCATCACTAATTTTCTTTTTAATCATTCTATGTACTGAATCAATTATATATGGGTCACTCATCATATATTCGCTAATTCCTAATGCTTGTTGCCAACTATTATCATTTAGATTACCATTAATGCCTAAAAATTTTAATGTTGATTGATAATCACCACACATAGAGTCTTTTAAGAACTTTACAGTTGGTTCACATAACTCTTGAATATCTTCATCTGAAAAATAATATGATTGCAAATATTGATAATTAACTGCCCTTTCATCTTCAAGTTTATGTGGAGAAATTTTTGTTACGGCAAATTCATATCCATATTTTTTATAATTTTCAACATAATCGTCTATTGACTTATAACTACTCCATAATTTTAGACTAGATTCTGTTAAAATCATTTCAACTTCTCTAATATCAATATCATTTCCCCAAATATCCTTAACAATATAATTGCCATTCATATATTTATCAAAGAACTCCACAATAGGAAATGGGTAAAGCATACCTTTTAACCAAGCATTTCTTAAACATACTCCACTTGGAATGTAATCTAATCCTAAAGCATTAGCAACTTTTTCCATATAACCTATTGTGCATAAATTATATCCATCAGAACTATTGTTTTCTAATAATTCATTTTTTAGCACTGTCATCATTGGTTCAATTTCATTATTTCCGTCATCTAATTTAATCACATCATCATAATATTGAGTAATACAATCTGACACTACTAAAATCTTATTAGGACTAATAATTCTTTGGCTTGCACTACAAAACAAAGCTCTATATGCTTCAAGTTTAGCTGGAATTATAGGAACGGTTTTATCTCTACCACATTCTGAAATTTCATATAGTTTATCATAAATATCTTCACTGACAAATAAAACTGTATTGCTCTTTAATCCACCAGTTGTTCCAACGAAACGTTTAAAAGATTTTCCATTCACTTTAAAACCTTTTTTACAAGCTCTAAGAAAATCTTTCTCTTTATTGACTTCAAGAGCCATTATGTATTGAGTGTAGTCAATATGACTTTCTCCTACAATTCTTTTAATTGCTCTAAATACTTCTCCTTGAAATAATGGCACAAGTTCTTCATTTACAAATGCCTCTTTCCTTGTAATGGTCAAATCCCATTTACTATGTCTTAATTTATCTGTACTAATTTTTAAAATTTCATGTTGCGGAACTTTAATTCCTGCCATTATTCCACCTCCTTATTGATTTTATTATCTCCGATTAAACAAGTTAGCATTACATCTCTCCATTTTTTTCATTCCAATATTCTTCATACACTTGCTCAACACTAAACGTACATTCTTTATATAAATCTTCATATAGACCATAACTAACAGCATCTACATAAAGAACATCTTCATAACACATATTTATATCTCCTTTCTTGAACTTTATTACATTATACCATAAATTGTCCTAATTGTCAAGTCATTTATAACAATTTATTTTATATTATATATTATAACATATTATTCTTAATTTGTCAAGTATATTTTATAATAATTATATATTATTATATTATATAATATTAATATATATTATATATAATAAATATGAATACAAATGGTGCAAAATTAGAATCACCGTATTTTTAATTATTTTTATTCTAAAGGATTTGGACGGGCTTTGCTCGGACAAAGACTTTTGCAATAACAAATAATTAAAAATCGATTCATGGGGAGTGGGGTGGCAACCCCACATTAGAAAATCCAACCAAGTTTTTTAAAAATATATTATTATATATATTAATATATAATATAATAGTATATATAATATATTATCTATTTTATATAAATAAGTATCATTTAGATAATATATTATGCACATAAAATTATTAAAATATTTTTAAAATAACTATTGACTTTTATGTAATTATATGGTATAATATACTTATATATTTAATAAAAAGTGTTTCAAATAATACTTGACTTTATGTTAAAAGTATGATATAATATATGTAAAGTTAAAAAATAAAGAAAGGAAAGATATTATGAAAAGAAAAGTTTATTTTGCAGTAGATAACATTAAAAACATCATCTATATTGATGAAAAACCATTAGGAGAAGAACCAAAAAATATTTCAAAATTTTGTGATTTAATCCAAGACCGATATGATTTAAGTATTGAGTTTGAATGGAACATTAAAAAGCCGACTGTGGAAGGATTATATAGAGCAGTTGTAAAATTTATTCAGACAGCAGAAGATGATTATAAGTTAGTTGTATTAGGTTATGATAAATTGATAACATTACCAGAACCTAAAATACTAAATTAAACTAGATTTTAAAAAAGGAGAAAAATATGTATTACTATTTATCAGATTTGCACATAGGTTGTGTAAACAAACATGATAACAGAACTTTAGAAGACGATAAAAGAATTATAACAAATTGGAACAATATAGTTCATAATAATGACCATGTATATGTATTAGGAGATATAGCAAGACTTGGCAGTAACAAAGATAATGAATATGCTTGTAGTATTATATCTCAACTTAAAGGAGTGCGACATTTAATTGTCGGAAATCACGATGAAAAAGGACTTAAAGATAATAGGGTCAGTCAATTATTTACTGAAATTACACCATATAAAGAAATTACAGATAATTTCAATGGCATGAACTATAATATTGTATTAAGTCATTATCCAATATTATTTTGGAATAATCAGCACAAAGGTTGGATTCATTTATATGGTCATGTTCATAAGTCTGATGAATGGCAAAAATATAAAGAATATTTAGCCGATGTAAATAGTTATTTTGCCGATAGAGAATTAAAAGGATATACTGATTGTCCACAAGCTAAAGCATATAATGTTGGTGCTATGTTAGATTATATGGATTATACGCCAATGACACTAAAGGAAATTATGGAGGCGAATTTATGAATGAAAAAGAATTAGAATCATATAGAGAAGGATATTCAGAAGGGTATCATCAAGCAGAAACTGATTATTTTAAACAATCAGAAAAAGATAGACAAAATTCTTTAGAACTTGGGAAACAGTTATTTATAAATTATATTACAGAGATATTATATAATGCAAGTCTTTCAGATGAAGAAGCATTAATTGAAATAATGAAATATTGTGATGTGTATAATGGAGGCAACAATTATGAATAATATAAATGATTTTGCATATGCAATAAAAGATAAAAACGGATTATACTATATTGGATATAATCAATGGGATAAACAGCTTAGAAAAGCTAAATTATATCATAGTATATTTTATGCTAATCAAATTAAAGAAGACAATAAATTTATTAGTAGAGAACTATCTATTGTAAAAGTTTCTATTGAGGAAGTTGAAGTAAATAATTAAATAAAAGGAGAATAGTATGAACTTAGAATTATTAAAACAAAAATATAACTGTATTTTTTGCAAATATAGAAAACTGAATAAGAACCATGATTATGCTTGCATGAACAGTTGGGAGAAAGATGAATATGGCTATCCTATTGGTGAATGTAATTCATTGTCTAATATTTGGTATGGTAAGTTAAGTAAGTATTTTCCATTCAATATCATTCAATATTTTATTGATAAACATGAAGAAAAAATTACAGAAGAATATTATAATGATTACAACGAAGATTCTACAGAAAATAGTTCAATGAAATTTATTTGGGGTTTAAAGTCTTATGATGATTTATCCAGTTGTTATGCTAATTTAGAAACAATGAATGATATTGACTTAATTTATCTGAAAGATGAAAAGAAATATATTCTTAGTGTTGAAACAATATATATGTTCAATTCTAAAGAAACAGAAAAAGAATATTTTAAGGCTTTACTTAATAAATTTACAAAATGGATGAAAGAACAAGGACATGATACTAATTCAACATTAAATCCATATGGTGATATGTACGAAATTTTTACAAAGGGTATCAATATCAATACACATTTTGATACAATAGAAGATGCTTATAGAACTTTTAAATTATTGGTAAATGGGTACTTGACAATTTGTTAGAAAGGTGGTATAATATGTCTTGGATATATAGAGAAGAATGTAAAGCAAAACATAATTGTCATTACAATAGTTATGAAAACATTTTTCAATTAGGAATTATAACTTGTAACTACAAAGAAAATTGTAAATATAAGAAAAGAAGAAGATTTAAAGGAGGTAAAAATGATGGGCAGACTGATTGAGGATGAGAAATTGTTAGAAGAAACAAGAAGAGATAGAGACTATGCAGAAAAAAATGGGTTTATGGATATGTATTATGAAAGACAAACACTGATAAACAGGATAGACGCACAGCCGACCGCCTACGACCCGGATAAGGTTGTGGAGCAGTTAGAAGAACGCACAGCATTCCTTAAAGACTGTACAAAGTATGGAAATAAAACAGCGGAACAACAGTCAAAATCCTACGACACTATAATGATGTATGAAGTCAAGGATTTGGTAGATGATTTATTGGAGATTGTAAAAGCAGGTGGAGTAAAATAGATGAAATATAGAGAAGAAAATAAAGACTTGTTTGCAGTACTAGAAGATTATTATTTAGCACATTGTATTAGTGCAGATTTTGGAATGGGTAAAGGAATTGTAGTCGAGTTCAATAAAAGGTTTAATTTGAAAAGAAAATTACAGACAAAATATCCAGATTATCTTAATCAGTATACTCATAAAAGAATTGGTGGTGACTGTCTATTAGAAGGTAGAGTATTAAATCTTATTACAAAAGAGAGATATTTCCACAAGCCAACAATAATTACTATGAGACTCGCACTCGAAAAGATGAAACGAATTTGTTTAGAGCATAATATCAAGAAGATTGCAATGCCTGTAATTGGTTGTGGTTTAGATAGACTGAACTGGAATAATGTCTCAGAACAGATTAAAGATATTTTTGCAGATACCGATGTTGAGATTTTAGTGTGTAAGAGGTGAAATATGGCAGTATATGTAACAGGTGACATTCATGGAAACCCTGTAAGATTAAGTAAAGACAGTTTCTATGAGCAGATTGTTAGAATATTATAAAGGAGAAACAATATGGATAATAAATACTTATATCGTGCAAAAAAACTTGATAATGGTGAATAGGTGGAAGGAGCTTTATTACCATTAGACGATGGAACATATAGAATTGCCACATCTTGTTTTGTTAGTAACGGTATTAATTTATTAACAGTATGTGCTTATGAAGTAGATGAATCTACTATTAGTGAATTGGAGGAATAAAATGGAAAGATTAACAGAAAGAAATCCGTCATGGATTGATGATGAAATGTGGGAAAGGGCATGTGAACCGGATTGTGAGGAAATAGATGCTGTTTATCGAAAACTCAAAGCCTACGAGGATGCTGAGGAACAGGGATTACTATTGAAATTGCCATGCAAGGTGGGAGATACAATATACGAAGTATCTTATGAAAATAGAAAATATATAATTTGTGAGCATATTGTAAATCAATTCGTTTATATATCCTATAGAAAACCTAGAATTGAAATTTATTGTGAGGGAGAGAACGGATTTTTGTCAAGCAGTATTACAGGGCAACTTGATGATGGTTTGTTTCTAAACAGAGAGGAAGCCGAAGCAAAACTGAAAGAATTGAGAGGTGTAGAAAATGATTAAAACTATTATATTAGTTGTTCTGTGTCACTTAGTTGGTGATTATGTATTACAATGCGATTTTATTGCGCAAACAAAAGGAAAAAATTGGTATCATTTATTTGTACATTGTGCATTGTATTGTGTCCCATTTCTAGTAGTATTTGGTTGGACATGGCAGTTGGCAGTAATCTTTATTTCGCATCTAATTATTGACTCTTTAAAGGCTAGATGGAATAAGATTACATACACGCAAGACCAAGTTTTTCACTACATCATTTGTTTAATATATTTACTTTGATTGAGAGGTGCGGAATGAGTATTTGGAAAAAGACAAGTGAAGAAATGCCACCTTTGAATGAAGACGTGTTAATCCTTTACAAAAGTAAGAATGATGAATTAAAAGAAAAGAATCTAATGTACGGAATTGCAAGTTGGTTTCGAGATCAAAATTTTGGTTTTAAAAGATGGACATATTTTACTGAGTATTCTGGATATTTTGAAGTGATTTATTGGACGCCACTTGTAGATATACCGCATATAGAGAAGGAGGAAGAATAAAGATGGAAGAATCTGCTTTCACACAAGATAAAGATAATAAACAAACAGAACGTATTAAAGTTAGTGAAATAGACATTATTGTAAGTATGATTAATGGAAAACCTTATTACGAAATCAAGTACAAAGAAGTCGGAGAGGACTATTACCACATTGGATATAGTTCGTATAACCTTGATTTTGTATTAGAATGGGAAGATAAGTATTTTGAAGTTGTTAGTGAAAGAAAAAGCGTTGTTGGTTGTATTCCAGTGAAGAAGAAAGCACTGGAACCGTACCAAGAAAGCAAGTTACATAAGCAGATTAACGCAGACCGAATTAGGAGAATGACGGACGAAGAGTTGGCTATGGCGATATTAAGTGTCTTGCGGAATTTATTGAAAAGTGACAAGTTATGCGATTTTAGCTACGCTTGTATGATTGAAGAAAAAAAGTGAAGATAAAAATGAAAGTAATTATTGATATTCCAAATGATTTTATAGGAGATTATATTGTTGATAAATTTAAAGATTTTTTCTCAAGAGTTGCCACAGACATTGATTGCAAAGGACTATGTGGAAATTATGAAAAAGAAATAGCCGAAATGTTTATAAAGGCTTTTGAAGAGAGTGAAGATGAATATGGACATGGAGGAAAACAATAATGATTAGTAATCCTAAACATGGTTGGTGTGATTTTAAGATAAAAGATAATAACAACATTGTATTTTTTGGAACACCAAGTTACACAACAAACGTACCAGTGGACTTATTACAAGCATTTTTAGACTATAAAACAAAAGGTCAAGGAATGGTATGGTTTGATGAAGAAGGAACTGAATTTATATTAGTATTAAATCCTTATTCTATATATATTATTTCCGAAAATGAATATTGCGAAAGCAGATTATATGATTTTAGTGAATTAAATATTGATAATTTAATCAAGGAATTAATTCAAGACATTGAAAGTGATTTAGATGAATGGAGTATATTCTACTGTGGGTGTTATGGCGATAAGACAAACAGAGAGCATATCAGAAATTTAATCTGCCAGTTAAAGGAAATAAACTAGGATTTAGTGGAGGAATGGAATGAGTAATACTTTTTATGGTGGAATACCAGTAGAGCAGGTAGATTTTGAAAAAGAATTTGATAAGGAGTTGGAACAACTTACAAATAATATCTATCAGTTAAAAGCAAGGAAGTATATCGGGAAGATAGATTATCATTACTGGACATTAAAGCTAAATAAAGCAAACAGAGCTTTAGAGGTTGGAACAGCTACTCTTGATAGGACATGAGAAATGAACAGACTGTGAAAGTTTTAAAAGAAGAAAAGTCATAGGAAAGTGAGGATAGTAGTTAATAAACGAAATTTTCAGTTAAAGGAATATGTATGATTGATATTAAAGACGAAGAAAAGTTACAAATGTTAGTAGATAGTCAATCAGAATTGAATTATCGAGAACTAACTAATTTCTTAGAACTGCCATATCTTAGAGGAAATTCTAAAGATAAACAATTAAGTGAATTATCTAAAATTTGTAAGATAGAAAAGGATAAAACTAAATATAAAATAATAGAGATATATAATTCAGCACTGATAAAAAAAGATGGTAAATCAACTACATTACCAGACATTGAATATATATTATTATCACAATTAAGTAAAAGTGACATTGACGGAACTTTGTTTGTGTCGAATAAAGAATTATTAAGACTTTGTTATATGATTAACAATAATTATTATGCAATTTTAAATGACAAGCATAGAAATTCAGCATTTATAGGTGAAAAATATGGATTTGATGATAGTTTTATTGAATATGTTGATAAGGCATATGATATATTAAAACCGTCATTAGTAAATGCTCTGAAATCTATGAGTAATAGTAAAGAAATTGCAATTACAACTGGTTATAAAGCCGTAAAAGAAAACAACACTATTATTTGTGCATCGGTAACAGATGAACTAGGAGAAGAATTGTTCCGTATTCAAGGCTATGCAATGGAAAAATTAGGAGTTAAGAAATATTCTGACTTTTGGGGAAGATATATAAACAAGCGTCAAGACTATTATGATTTATGCAACGCAATAGTTAAAGACAAAAGTGAAAATGACCCTAAATGGATTCAGAATGGGTGGAATTTTGATAAATTTTACCAGTGTTATGCTATTACATTAAACATTAGTAAGATGAAATTTGACCTAAAATCATTACAGTCAGCGAGAGAAGATTTGAATGGAATAACAAAGGATAAAATGCACAACACTAAACTATTAAGAGATTTAAGTTATAATGATATTGATAAATGGTTTATGGTTTGCAATACAAGTCAAGGTGATAAACAATATAGTATTGTAGATGATATTAAAATAATATCGTCATTATAAAAAGGAGAAGAAATATAAAAATATGATTTGTGAAGATTGTAAATGCAAAGAAGAATGTGGATGGTATTCATCATACAAAAGAATCGAAAATGAAATTTATTTAGGTATTGGAACTGATAATACTTTGGGTAGAGCATTACTTTATACAATGAATGATAATCAATTAGAACAATGCGAATATTTTGAATAAGAAAATTAAAAAAGGAGAAAAAAGAAAGATGATTTATTGTGTAAATATATATTGTTTCCGAGATACTTTTGAAAATTTACAGAATATTGATGAAGAACATTATAACAGAGATATTTGGCTTTCGCTTATAAAGAAGATGAAAGAGCTACAAATCTAATGTGTAAACCTATAAAGGGTAGGATAGTAAAAAGTGATAGTTATAATTTTTATGAATATAAAGCAAATGGCAAGGATTTAAAAAAGAATGGTGTGAGCCTTTATGCAAGATTCTTTACTGATACATATGAAGAAGCCGTAGAAGGATTTAATATGTTAGTGAATAAAAGAATTGATTCGTTACAAAAAGAAATTATTAAGTTAGATAATATGTTGATTAAGGATAAATAAATTTTGCACTATTTTTGAGCAAAAAACAAGACAACATTGGATTAAGAAAATTTTGCACTATTTGTATATCTATTTATATAATAATAACTATATATACATTTAGTGCAAAATTATAAAATGGCTAAAAACATTGATTTTAAGGGATTGTTAAATACAGTCCCTTATTTTTGTGTATGAGGAAATATATGGGGATTGTATGGAAAATAAGTGGGTGGATAGTGGGGATTTGGGATAGATTGTGTGAGAATAATAAGGGAATGGGAGATTATGGGAAATGGTGATAAAATGGGGATTGATTAAGGGATGTGGAAGTGTAAGTGCTACACCAGCTTTGCGGAAAACTCGCAACCCCTATTTTCTGACAATTTACCCCCTATCCACTGAGTTTTCAGACAACTTCACACTGACAGTCATTCTATTAAAGTTCTAACAATCACAAAAAAATCCCAGTAACACACACTTATGTAGTCAATTTAGTAAACAATCGTTTACATAAATACATGAAAGACATTTTCCCCCAAAATGTATGTGACAGACGGACACTTTTATACACTAAAGTGTTATAAATGGCGTTAGGGTAATAAGAGCAAGACTTGTATGTATACATCAATAACTTTCTTGCATTCTCCAGTTAGTTATATCTAATTATATTCTCTCATTGTAACATTCATCTAATACAATCATACGCCAT
>ULOI01050413.1_pt1 | contig 95990 bp, 86 predicted proteins | sample 1952231 | NCBI WGS metagenome assembly ULOI01 (sample SAMEA4835593, study PRJEB28245) | human gut metagenome | biome: gut microbiome; material: fecal sample | place: Denmark | collected 2008
GACATCTTCTGGTGTGCGCACCAACGCGTCTATGTCGATGTCGAGCGGCACATCGGTCTTGATGGTAGCCAGCGTTTTGGAGAAGCTGATTTGCTCGGCATTGTCCCTGACCTTGCGACCCACAGCACCCGGGATTTCGCCGGCCTTGTCGAGCATGGTCTCTACATCGTGGTAGGCGGCTATGAGCTTCTGTGCGGTTTTCTCGCCTATGCCCGGACAGCCTGGTATATTGTCTGACGCATCGCCTTCGAGCGCGAGCAGGTCTATCACCTGCAGCGGGGAGCTGATGCCGTAACGCTCGCATATCTCCTTGGGCCCGCGTATTTCGAAGCCCTCGCCTCGCAGCGCCGGGCGGTACATCCACACATGGTCGGTCACCAACTGGCCGTAATCCTTGTCGGGTGTCATCATGTAGGTGTCGTAGCCCTTCTTCTCCGCCATGCGGCTCAGGGTGCCTATCACGTCGTCGGCCTCGTAGCCCTCCACCTCTATGACGGGGATGTTGTAGGCGCGGATGATGCGTTTGATATAGGGTATGGCTATGGTGATGTCCTCGGGCTGGGCTTCGCGGCCGGCCTTGTACTGGTCATACATCTCGTGGCGGAACGTCGGTCCGGGCGGGTCGAAGCATACGGCTATGTGAGTGGGGTTTTCCTTGCGGAGCACCTCGTCGAGAGTGTTGCAGAAGCCGAATATGGCCGATGTGTTGAGTCCCTTGGAGGTGATGCGCGGGGCGCGTATCAATGCGTAGTAGGCCCTGTAGATGAGGGCGAATGCATCAAGCAGAAACAGCTTTTTATTTTCCATAAAGTAACTAAAGTTACTATATCGTTTTAATTTGAATAGTTACTTAAAGGCAAAAGTATAAAATATCCCACCATTTTTCAGACCTTTGGCAAAGTTTTTGTAATTTTGTGCCGAAAAATAGCCTTGATGAATCCTTTAGAGTCTATACAAGCGACTATAGCCGAACCATTGGACCTGCTCAACGCCCGTATATCCGAGGCGTTGATGTCGTCAAATGCACTCATGAACAAGGTAGTCGAAGGCTATCTTGCGACCAAAGGCAAGCAGATACGCCCCATACTCGTGCTGCTGTCGGCGAAGCTGCTCGGCGGCATAAACGACGATGTCATTAAGGCCGGCGCGGCGGTGGAGATGCTCCACAACGCCTCGCTGATACATGACGACGTGGTCGACGATACCGACCGCCGGCGTGGACTGCCCACCATCAACAGCGTCTGGGACAACCATATCGCAGTGCTCGTGGGCGACTTCTTCGTAAGCACCGCCCTGCAGCAGGCGTTGTCAACCGGCGACATACGCATAGTCAAAGCCATGGCGGGGCTCGGCAAGATGCTTTCGCTCGGCGAGATAGACCAGATTTATAACGCACGATTCCACCGCCTGACCGAAGAAGCCTACTTCGAGGTCATATCGCGCAAGACCGCATCGCTATTCGTGGCTTGCGTGGAGATGGGTGCCTATGCGTCAGGGCTTGAGGATGACGACCCTCGCCTGGCCGTGCTGCGAGGATTCGCAGAAGCGTTGGGACGCTGCTTCCAGATCAAGGACGATATTTTCGACTATTTCGACGACCCTCGCATCGGTAAGCCTACCGGCAATGACCTGCGCGAGGGCAAGGTGACGCTGCCCCTGCTTTACGCCCTGTCGCGCAAGGAGCATCCGCTTGCCGAGGCCATGTCGGCTCTGTGTGCGCAGGAGGAGCTTGACAATGACGGCATCGCCGCCCTGATAGGGTTTGCCAAAGATGCCGGTGGCATAGAGTACGCCTACAGCGTGATGGAGCGTCTGCGCGACGAGGCTGTAAGCTCTCTGACAGCAGTATTCCCCGCCGATGACGAGTCGGTCAAGGCTTTTGTCTCCATTTTCGACTACATCATCCACCGCGATTATTAATCGCGGCAGGTGGATTACCCTCAAATAATATCCTTTCCCACATGAAGAAAATCATACTTACCGGCGACCGCCCTACCGGGCGTCTGCATCTGGGCCACTATGTAGGCTCGCTGATGCGGCGCGTCCAGCTGCAGGAGTCGGGCGAATTTGACAAGATATACGTGATGATAGCCGATGCGCAGGCTCTCACCGACAATGCCGACAACCCCGAGAAGGTGCGCGACAACATACTCAACGTGGCACTCGACTATCTTTCGGTAGGGCTCGACCCGCAGAAGACCACCATATTCATACAGTCGATGGTGACCGAGCTGACCGAGCTGATGTTCTACTACATGAACCTCGTGACCGTCAGCCGTGTGCAGCGCAACCCCACGGTCAAGACCGAGATAAAGATGCGCAACTTCGAGGCCAACATCCCTCTCGGCTTCTTCAGCTACCCGGTCAGCCAGGCTGCCGACATCACGGCTTTCAAGGCCACTACAGTACCCGTCGGCGAAGACCAGGCCCCGATGATAGAGCTGACACGCGAAATCGTCAACCGCTTCAACCACGTCTACGGCCCGGTGCTCGTGGAGCCTGAGATCGTGCTGCCCGAAAACGCCACCTGCTGCCGTCTGCCGGGAACCGACGGCAAGGCCAAAATGAGCAAGAGCCTCGGCAACTGCATCTATCTCTCCGACACCTCCAAGGAGCTCAAGAAGAAGGTCAACAGCATGTACACCGATCCTCAGCACCTCAACATCGAAGACCCCGGGCATCTTGAAGGCAACATCCCGTTCATATATCTGGACGCTTTCTGCCGCCCGGAACACTTCCAGCGTTATCTGCCCGATTACGCCAACCTCGACGAGCTTAAGGACCACTACACACGCGGCGGCCTCGGCGACGGCACAGTCAAGAAATTCGTGTTTGCAATCCTTGACGAACTCCTCGCCCCGATACGCGAAAAGCGCGCTTACTGGGAGCAGCATCCCGACGATGTGGCGGATATACTCTATAACGGCACTCAGGAGGCCCGCGCCGTGGCGGCAGAGACCCTTGCCGAAGTGCGCCGAGCCATGAAAATCGACTATTTCGACTCCTTCTTCAAGAAGAAGTGAGCGGGCCGACATAAACAAGGGGGCCCGCCATAGCGGGTCTCCCTTTCTCATATCTCATATTACCACCATACACAAACTTCTAAAACCTTAAACTTTTATGAAACACTTACTTGCCTTGCTGCTCGGCGGTGCGGCTCTGTCCATAGGGCTGGCATCATGCAGCAACACCAAGGCTTCGGCCGACGACGAGGATGTAATCGTGCGCGACAGCACATTTACCGAAGTCATCCATCCCGATTGGACGCGCAATGCCGTCATCTACGAGGTCAACTGGCGGCAGTATTCTGACAGCGGCAAGATTGCCGGCGTAGCGAAAGAGCTGCCACGCCTCAAAGAGTTAGGCGTGGACATCCTATGGTTGATGCCTATCCATCCCATATCAGAGGTCAACCGCAAAGGCGAACTCGGCAGCTATTATGCCATAAAAGATTACAGGGCTGTCAATCCCGAACTCGGTACTACTGAGGATATGAAGTCGTTCATCGACAAGGCTCATGAGATGGGATTCAAGGTGATACTCGACTGGGTGGCAAACCATTCGGGTTGCGACAACGTATGGGTCACCGAACACCCCGACTGGTACGAGCGCAATGATAAAGGCGAGATGTACGGCCCGTTTGACTGGACCGATGTGTATGTGTTCGACTACACCAATCCTGAGATGCGCAAGGGCATGATCGATGTCATGCTCTACTGGCTCAAAGATATGGGCGTGGACGGTTTCCGTTGCGACGTGGCCATGGAAGTGCCCACCGACTTCTGGAACGAAGCCCGCGTGGAGCTTGAAAAGGCTAACCCGGAGGTGTTCATGCTTGCTGAAGCTTCGCAGCCCGACCTTGAGGAGAAATGCTTCGACATGGCGTACAACTGGCCGATGAAGGATCTTTTCAGCGCCATCGCTGCTACTGCCGGTCAGTACACATTCGTAGGCCCTAACGAAAAGGAACCCCGCAAATTCCCGGCTACCACGGCTGTAGCCATCGACTCCCTGCTTGCCGCCCAGGCCAAAGACTATCCCACCGACTCCTATATGATGAACATGATTACCAACCATGACCTCAACTCGTGGGAAGGTACGGAGTTTGAGCGTCTCGGCAACCTCCAGGGCGCGTTTGCGGTGCTGACGTACACTCTGCCCGGTATGCCGCTGATCTACACCGGCCAGGAGACCGGTATGAACCGTGCATTTGAGTTCTTCGTAAAGGATGTACCTCCGACATGGGAACCGCGTAACGAATACTTCACATTCTACAAGACCCTCAACAACCTCAAACACACCGAACCGGCTCTGCGGGCAGGCGTACTCGGCGGCAAGATGGACCGTTACCCCACCACCGATCCCGACCTCTATATCTTCTCGCGCACAGCCAAGGGCCGCACCGTCACAGTATTCACCAACCTTGGTAACGAAGAGGCTAAAATCGAATACACCGGAGCCAAACCCGCCAACACTGAAGGTCTCGACATCTTCACCGGCAAGGTTTCGGCATATCCCACGAGCCTGACCCCGGGCCAGTATGCCGTCTACACCAACAACTGATTTTTTCAGTCCTATAGAGTCTAAGACTTTCGTAGCATAAAAGAGCCGTATCGCAGACATCTCCCCCGAGAGGGAGGGCGTGTGTGATACGGCTCTTTCCTGTGGAGCATTGCCAACAACGTTATTACTAAGAACATTGTTACTAATAAAGTCCTTAGCAATGACCGTATTGCTCACACGACGGTAACCGTTGGCTTTCCTGTATGGAGCCGGGTGAGAGATGTGGAGACTGTAAGGGCTCTTTAGAGGCCGGATAAGTCCACTTTGTAGAAAGTCGGAGCGGTTTGCAGTCAAGGACGCACGAGCCGTGCGTCCCTACAGGGAAGATGGTGTCCCGAGGTTCTGCAACACCACACGCGCAGAAAGGGCTGGGTCAGGGGTTGGCCGGAGGGCAAAGCTCCATTATCCGGGATACGACAGCGGAGGGCTGGATGCGGTGGAGGCACGGATAGCCGCCGATGCGGCACGGCTTGTCGCCGAACACCGAACATGGACGGCACTCCAGTCCATCGACTTGGATATACTCGTTGGGGCGAGGGCTGTCGGGTGATTGGTAGGGGGCGAAGCCCGTCACGGGCGATGTCGCGCCCCAGATGGATAGGGTGGGGGTGCCTACGAGCGAGGCGAAGTGCATGTTGGCGGAGTCCATGGTGACCATCAGGTCGAGGTGGCTCATCAGCGACAGCTCGGCTTCGAGGCTGAGTCCGCTTCCGGCGAGCGATATGACGTTGCCGTGGTCTGCCGCCCAGCCGCCGAGGATTTCAGCCTCGCGTCTGCCGCCCCCGAATAGGTATATGCGAGTGTCACTTTTCGCTGCGAGGAGGTCGATTACCTGCTTCATCAGCTCAGGGGGGTATATTTTGCCCTCGTGGGCGGCGAATGGAGCTATACCTATCCAGCGTTCGCCCTTGTGGCGATGGCCTGTCAGATGCTCGAACAGGGTTTTGTCGCCCTTGCCGTCAGGAAATACCGAACGGAACGCGGCGGCAGGCTTGATCCCATGTATTCGGGCGAACGGCGCGGCGTAGCGTATGAAATTGGACGAGACTTCGCGTGGAGCTTTAGAACTGTGACGGATGATGTCGCGCTTGGCCTTGCGCGCCTTGTCGAAACGCAGTGTCTTGTAGCCCCGCAATAGGCATACCAACGACAACAGACGCGACCGCATCACGTCATGGAGATCCACGAAGTAGCGTCCGTCGTTGCCGTCGCCTTTATCTTTGACGGCATCCACAGCATCGGCAAGGGTGCGGTAATCGCTAAGCGGATTGCCTTTGAAGTCGAGACCTATGACTTCGAGATTACGTGGCGGATTGACGAATATGCGCGTCATGCCCCGTTTGGTCAGCATGGTGAAGCGGTAGCTCGGATTGGCCTGTGCCAGTCCGTAGACGACCGGGATGGTAATCGCCACGTCGCCGATGGCTGAAAAGCGGGATATGATGATGTGCATTGAGCCGTATGTGTGGGTGCGGGGCTTGGTGTATGTGGGTATCGACAGGGCAGCCCTTATTTCTTCTGGTAGAGGACGGGGTTGGTGTCGGTGTCGTTGTACATCTTCATCTGGCGGTAGACTTTCATGTACTTGCGTCCGGCGGCGATATCGTCAAGGAGGGCATCGATGGCTGTGGTGAGGTCCACGCGCTGCTCGAGGAGGACGTTGAGTTTGGCGCGGCATTTGGCGACGTGTTCTGGAGTGGCATCGGTGCGGTTGACTTCGCACTCCATGTGGTATATTTTCAGTGCGAGGATGCTCAGGCGGTCAAGCGCCCAAGCGGGGCTCTCGGTGTTGATGGTCGCATCGGCTACGGGCTTGACACCGGCGTATTTCGTGCGGAAAAATGTATCGATTTCCTCTACCATGTCGGTGCGGTCCTGGTTGGAGCGGTCGATGCGGCGTTTGAGCGCGAGGGCGGCCACGGGGTCGATGTCGGGGTCGCGTATGATGTCCTCGAGGTGCCACTGCACAGCGTCGATCCAGTTTTTCTCAGCGAGGGTATGCTCGATCGATCCGGCCTCGAAGGGGTTGTCGAATTTGGCGTCGACATCGTCGGTGATGTGGTATCGTGAAGTGGTGTCGGCAAAGATGCGGTCACATTTTTCTGCAAATTTCATAGTATGGTCGGTAGGGTTTTATGGGTAATGTTATATATATGGAGATTGATAATGGTTGGTCAGAATTCCTGTCTGATTTCGTATTCGTTGCGCCGGGGGGAGTTACGTACCACCAATTCGCCGACGAAGCCCGCCAGAAAGAGCTGGGTGCCGAGAATCATGGTGGTCAGCGATATGTAGAAGTAGGGTGAGTCCGTGACGAGGATGTAGTGGTTGCCGTGGTACATGTTGTAGAGCTTGATGGCTCCTACGGCTATGACGGCGATAAGGCCGATCAGGAACATCAGCGAGCCGAGGAGTCCGAAGAAGTGCATCGGTTTTGCCCCGAATTTGCCGGTGAACCAAAGCGTCGCCAGGTCGAGGTAGCCGTTGACGAAGCGGTCGAGCCCGAATTTGCTTGTGCCGTATTTGCGGGCTTGGTGGTGCACCACTTTCTCACCTATGCGGGTGAACCCTGCATTTTTGGCCAAATATGGCACATAGCGGTGCATGTCGCCGTAGACTTCGATGTGCTTGACGACCGTGCTGCGGTAGGCTTTGAGTCCGCAGTTGAAGTCGTGGAGGTTGTGGATGCCGCTGACACGCCGGGCTGTGGCGTTGAACAGCTTTGTCGGTATGGTTTTAGACAGTGGGTCGTAACGTTTTTGCTTCCATCCGCTGACGAGGTCGTAGCCATCCTCGGTAATCATGCGGTAGAGCTCCGGGATTTCGTCGGGCGAATCCTGCAGGTCGGCATCCATGGTGATGACCACCCGTCCGCGGACGCGTGCGAAGCCGGTGTTGAGAGCCGGCGATTTGCCGTAGTTGCGGCGGAACGACACTCCGCGGACATTGGGGTTGGTGTTGCTCAGACGCTTTATCACGTCCCAGGAGCCGTCGGTGGAACCGTCGTCGATGAAGAGTATCTCGTATGAGAAATTGTTGTCGGCCATTACGCGGGCTATCCAGGCTTCAAGCTCGGGCAGCGACTCGGATTCGTTGTAGAGGGGTACTACTACGGAGATGTCGGGGGCGGCTGAGGCCGGAGTGAGGGTGCCTGTATCGGGGGATGCTGATGTCGCCATCGCGGGTGTCGTTAGAGAGTGGTATTGTTTGTTTTTTGTGCGGTTAACGGATGCCGGAGGTCTGGCGGGGTCTGATGACCCTGACAATCAGGGTGGCGAGGAGCGAGATTACCGAGCCTGAAAATATTTCAAACCACAGCATCTGGATTACCATCTGTATGGGTGAGGGGAGGAGTCCCTGGGTCAGTATCGACTGGAGTATGTCGGCTACCTGCTGACCGTTTTCGACCGACTGGTAGAGGTCTATCATGTGGCGAACCTGGGAGCTTAGCCAGTCGGGGTCGATCCAGCGGATGTAGACGTAGGCGACGAGGCCGGAGATGATGCCTCCGCAGGCAAAAGCCATGATGCCCTGCATCCACAGGCTTGAGAACTGCGACATGCCGCGGTCACGGATCCATGTGCGCCTGAGCATCATGAACACCATGACGGGTATGGCGGCAATCAGGCATGTGGACAGTATGCCGAGCATCGGCACTTCGAGGGCGAATGCCGTGGTGAAAAACAGGACGCTCAGATATGCTCCGAGTATAAATCCGTTGTCGGCACCCTGTTTGTACGGGTTGGTTAGTCGTTGGTCGGTTTCCACAAATTTAATCGGCGTTGTAAGCGGGTATCGGGATAAGGTTATTGCTACCCACTCACAAAGATACGAAAAAAAACAGAGTGCGGCACACTAATTTGCGCGGCACTCTGCCTTTGCATAATTCCCGGACGGGTGCAGTTCAGTTCAGGTGCAGCCCTGCAATTTGCCTATGAGGGTTGTGGATTGATATCCTCTTGTCGTCATGCCCAGTTCCATTCTCCAATATAGCGGATGGTTTCCAAATGATTTTGTGAAGCCGAATGTGACATCATATCCGATATTGGATTTGAAACATAGGATTTATAGGAGTCCTAAGACTCCTATAAATCCTATGTCATATGTGGTGTGTGGTAGTGTCAGCGGCGGGCTTTGCGGCGGGTCGCTTTCTTTTTGCCGGACTTGGATTTGGATTTCGCTGCGTATTTCGCTTTCTTGTTTTTGCTGTAGGCTGGCGCGTAGTTGACGGCTTTTTCGCAGGTCTTGCGGTCGAAGGCGAATACGTCGCGGTGGGTGGTGTAATTTTCAAAGTCGATGATGGCGCGGGGGTTGATGGCTATGCCCATGTAGCGGGTCTCGAGGTGGAGGTGCGGGCCGGTGCTGCGGCCTGTGTTTCCGCCTTTGCCTATGAGCTGTCCGGCTTTGACTTGCTGTCCGGGTCGCACGAGGTATTTCGACATGTGTCCGTAGACTGTCTCAAGGCCGTTGTAGTGGCGGATCACTACATAGTAGCCGTAACCTCCGCGGTTGTAGCGGGCGATGCGGACTACGCCGTCGAAAGCTGCTTTTATAGAATCGCCGATGTTGAGCTTTATGTCGATGCCCTTGTGCATACGGCGGAACTGCCTGCGGTAGCCGAATTCGCTGGTGACCTTGCCTTTGACGGGGGCTACGTATGAGCTGACATCGATGTCCTTATGGTCGGGGATTGAGACTTTGCTTCCGTAGGGGTTGATCGACTGGTTGTCCCAGAATTGCGATGTGAGTTCATCGGCATCAAGAGCTTCACGGGCTTCGATTTCCTGAATGAATCTCTGGGTGTTTTCAAGCTTGAGGTGCTCCATCAACGGAGTCTGGCTTGCAAGAAGGTCGCGGTGCTGGAATTCGTGGTTTTCGGGGATGTGGTATGTCTGTGCTGCGAGTCCTGCATAAGTAAAGGCCGCAGCTGCAGTTAGAAGGAATTTCCGGACGCTGGAGGGTTGCATTGGTAAGAGATGTTGTGAGCTGGAAGGGAGGATTAGAGAATAGAGGAGAATGTGTTAAGCAATTTTTACACTTATTGCGTTTATGCTACAAAGGTAGTGAAGCATAGGTTTTTGCGCAAATGTAAACGTTTTGTCGGTTGCACATCGCGTGTTGCGTTTGTGCAACTGCTGTTGTATTGGAACTGATTATCAATGGTTTATGAACCGGGGTTAAATTCGGTTAAATAAAATGTCGAAATCTTACCCATTAAATCAATGTTTAAAATGTGTAAAATATTGTATTTTATTTAATCTGAATTTTAACGTTTGTCCATGCCGTGTCAGAGCTGGACGGCGAGGGCGCGGGCTATGGTCGGGGCCATGTCGTAATAGCGGTATTCGGCGAGACGGCCTCCGAATATCACGCCCGGGGTGGCATCGGCGAGGGCTTTGTAGCGGTCGTAGAGGGCGGAGTTGCGGGAGTCGTTTACAGGGTAGAACGGTTCGGCTCCGTCGTGCCACTCGGCGGAGTATTCGCGAGAGATGACCGTAAGAGGGTTGGAATAGACATCGTCGCCGAACGCCTCGAAATGCTTGTGCTCGATGATGCGTGTATAGGGGACATCGGCAGATGTGTAGTTGATGACGGCGTTGCCCTGGAGGTTGGCTTCATGGATGGTTTCAGTCTCGAAGCGGACGGTGCGGTAGTCGAGGTGTCCGTAGCAGTAGCCGAAATACTGGTCGATGCAGCCGGTGAATACGACCTTGTCGGCCATCTGCTCCCACCGGGTGCGGTCGGCGAAGAAGTCGGTGCCGGTAAGCACGTCGCTTCCGTCGAGGAGTGCGTCGATCAGGGGGTTGTAGCCGCCTATGGGGATGCCCTGGTGGGAGTCGTTGAAGTAATTGTTGTCAAAGGTCAGGCGGACCGGGAGGCGGCGGATGATGAACGCCGGGAGCTCGCTGCACGGCCGTCCCCACTGCTTTTCGGTGTAGCCTTTGATGAGCTGGAGGTAAATGTCGCGGCCTATGAGTGCGAGGGCCTGCTCCTCGAGGTTGCGCGGCTCTGTCACTCCGGCTGCTTTCATCGCCTCCAAGGCTTCCTGCCGCTGCTCGCCGAGCCTGGCTTGGGCCTCGCCGGGGGTGCGCACTCCCCACATCTGATAGAAAGTGTTCATGTTGAAGGGGAGATTGTACATGCGTCCGTCGGGGGCCACGGCTACGGGGCTGTTGGTGTAGCGGTTCATCTCCACGTAGCGGTTGACAAACTCCCACACCGCCTTGTCGGAGGTATGGAATATGTGTGCGCCGTAGCGGTGCACGTTGATGCCGTGGACGTTTTCGCAGTAGATGTTGCCGCCGGTGTGGGTGCGTTTTTCGAGCACCAGGCAGCGCAGTCCGGCATCTGTGGCGCGGCGGGCCACCGTGGCTCCGAAAAGCCCGGAGCCTACTATCAGATAATCGTAACGGTCAGCGATGCCGTCGGGGTGAGTGGATGTTGCCATGATGGATGTAAGTTTTGATTAGACCTCTGGCACTCTAATATAACGCTGCGATATGGCGCAGTTTGGTCAGTCGTTCCATGAACGATTTGTCTTGTTTTATGGAGCGCATGTTGTATTTTGTCTGAAGGCGCATCAGTGGTTCGGAGTCAATCCCTAATGCGGCTTCAAAAAGCAGTGCGGTCTTTTCGGTCAACGGACGATGGCCGTTGAGGATTTCGTTGAGAATCGTATAGCTTATCCCCATATCCTCGGCCAATTTGCGTTGCGACATCCCACGACATTCAAGCTCATCTTTAAGAATCTCGCCTGGATGTGTCGGAAAGGCAGGTGTAAGATTATTTGCCATCATATTTTTGATGTTTTTCGGGGTTCAAAACAGTTTCTTAATGTCATTTATAATGATTTGACAAATCTGTGATGTTGCAGATAGAAGCGATGACTTCATCACCATTTAAAATCTCCTTGAACTCGATCCGATATTGGTCGTTTACCCTCACAGAAGATAGACCAGCCTTATCTCCGCTCAATTTCTCATACCGTAGGGAGTTATATTGAAATAGCGAAAGCACATTGGGGAGTTCGGTCATAAGGTCGATGACTCGGATATAACGTTTGATGATCTGTGGCTGAAAACGGTGTTTTTTGCCAGCATCGCCTTCGACATATAGGTCTCTGAGATATGGTTTGTCAAACCGGATTTCCATGTCTGCAACGTAGGTACAAGGCAAAGTTACGAAATGTTTGCATATTCACAAAAAAGTGAATATGAGAGTTGGTTATCGGGGAATATGGATCTTTTCGGGATGTTTGTTGCGCATGAGGATACGGGAGAATATGTTGCCGTAGATGAGGTGGAGGAAGGTTTCGAACTTTGAAAGCGGCCATCGGCGGGTCCGTCTCTCCACGTGTGAGTTATTCATCTCTGCATAAAGTTTGTAGCAAATCTTACGATATGGCTTAAGTATGAGCCGGGTTATGGCAGGGAAGTGGCGGTAAAACTCGTTGCGGATATTGACATGCTGGAATGTGCAACCATTGATAGTCTCGTCGCTCAGTGATACGTTGACGAGTATGCGGTAATAGGCTATAGGCTCTGAGAGAATACGTATGATTTCGACACCGCTCAATAAGCACTTGATATAGAATGCCTGGTCAATAGGGGGATAGTATGTCGCGTCGAAGCCGCCTAAATGGATGGCGGTCTCGCGCTTTACGCACATCCCGACAGGTGCACCTATGTAGTTGCGGCTCACGAAATGCCATTTGCGTACTTTCTCCAAGGTGACTTCCGTGATTTCATCTGTTTTGGCGAAGGTGTCATAATCCATGGTAAAGGTCGGGAATATGAGCCGTTGGCGGTCGGAGCTGCGGATTACTTCCGACATTATTTTTAGGAACGCAGGCGAGAGCATGTCGTCGTCATGGAGCATCACCATCCATTCGCCTTTTGCCAGTTGGCATAGCCTGTTCCAATTTCCAGCCATGCCGAGGTTGCGTGAGTTTTTGTAGTAACGCAGGTTGGGGATGGAGCGGTATGCGTCCATCAACGTTTCGGTTTCATCGTGCCGGACTGGATTGTCGTCGCAGACGACAATTTCATAGTCGGAGTCTCCACGCTGGTTTATGATGCAATCTACTGCATCTTTCAGTGTCGATGCCCGGAAGCATGTCGGTATTATAAAAGTGATGAGGGGTGCCGGACGTGCCTCATCTCCGAAAATCAGGATTGTCGGATCGTCGGCTATTTCAAGGAAGTTGTTTTTGAAGAAGTCAGAGTAGGCTCTTCTCGATGGTTTCTTTAGTTGGGAAGCTGAATCTTTTGGCGAAATGGGGGGGGGTAAACGCCTGATTTACACTGGGTTGTAGCTGTCATGGAGATTGGTGTAGATAGATGTGATAATGCCGGGCATCGGCCGAGGGGAGATGACGGCAAATGATGGTGATGCAAAAGTAGCAAAAATATCCGATGAAAAGAAACTGGGGCGGAGCGGCTATACTGGAACACGTGGAGCGGCGGATAAATCGGAGGGGTTATATGGAGTTGTGCGGTGTCTTGTGGAGGGGGCTGGGGCTTCCCATGAGCAGCCAGGCGGTCCAGCGGTTGCTTTTTGAGAGCTTGGTCAGGGCGATGCTGGCTGCGAGAAGCAGTATGGAGAGAAGGGGTGTGTAGAAGAATGTGAAAGCCGGCGTGTCTGCTTCGCCGGCGAAGGGCAGCAGATGGGCATACTTGCGCAGGGCTATGAAGTGGAAGGCGTAGATGCCAAGGGTCATCTGCCCCCATACGGCGAGCAGGCACGCAACTTTGCGGGGCTGCTTCGAGTCGAAAAGGCAGATGAACAGGGCTATGAAAAAGACCGACCCCGAGAGTCCTGTCAGAATCCGATAGGCGCGATAGAGATAGAGTGTCGGGAATCTGACGATTTGGTCCCAATGGTATGTCAGGGTACATTTTATATAGACTTCGCCCGACAGGAACATCAGCGTCGCCAAGAAAACCAAGCCGGAAGCGACGGCTATGGTCAAGGAGTGGCGATTGAAGATGTCAGAGTACCAGCTTACGAGTCCTCCTGCCAGAAAGAAGGGCAGCATGTAGACGTAGTGCAGCACCGGGGTCTCGGGGATGAATTGGGATGCCAGTGCAGCGAGTACAATATATAAGGTGGCGTGCCGGCCTTTATATGCGAAGAATGGATATGCTACAAGGCAGCAGACGAAAGCGCTTTTGAGAAACCAAAGCTGGTTCCAGAATGTTTTAAGGAAATCGGGTTCGGATCCGTAGGATGCGTTGATGTCAAACGTTATGTTGATTGCGGCGATGATGAGTCCGAGGGTTATCGCAGGGAGCATCAGTTGCCGGAATTTCTTTTGTGCAGTGGTCAGGAAGCCGCTTTTAAGAGTCATGGCATATATCATCCCCGTAAGCATCATGAACAGCGGCATGTGGAAGGAATAGATATATCGCAATGTGGCATTGCCGGTCCAGGCGGCATCTTCGTTCACCCGACAGCACAGCAGGGTGTGTCCCCAGACGACAAGGAAGCTTGTGAAGAATTTAAGCAGGTCGAGCCAGACGATCCGCGATGATCGGGCTGCTTGCGTCTGAGTGTTTCGGGGGGGGGTAAACATGTTGGTTTTCAGTGTGTTACTGGTGGCGTGAGGGGCGGAGGTAGGCGAGGGCTTCGCGCTGGACTTTGCTGCCGAGGAGGGTGTTGAGGAGGAGGTAGACCCCTGCGCCTGTGATGCCTTGGATGGCGAGGACGGCTACGGGGTGGGAGGGCCACGAGGCGTGGGGGAGTGCGGAGGCGACCTGTGCCGGCATCCACCATGCGGCGGCCATGGAGAGGGCTGTCAGGAGGATGTAGGGCGCGACATCCCACAGCATCAGCCAGACGCTGCGGCGGATGTAGCGGGCGGCTATCGCCATGGTGGCAATGCATCCGACGGCTGTGGCCGCGACCTGCCCCCAGAGGAATATGCGGATGCCGAGGGTGATGTCGGCCCCGGATGTGAGGGCGAGTGAGCCGAGGGTGGGGATGATGGCGGCTATGGCTACACCGTCGCGCAGGGTCTCGCTGATGATGAGCATCCGCGAACGGCCGAGGGCGAGGATGTAGTTGTTGTAGACCATCGACATGACGGTGAACACTCCGCGCAGCAGCAGTATCTGGAAGAGGACTATGGAGGCGTCCCATTTGGTGCCGAAAAAGAGGTGGAAGATGGGGGCTGCCATGACGGCGAGCAGTCCGAGGGCCGGGAAGGTCAGGTATGCCGCGCAGCGGTTCATCTTGGCGGTGGCATGGGCAAATTCGTCGGGACGGTCCTGGATCTGCGAAAGGGGCGGCAGGAACGCCTGCACGAGCGACTGCCCGATGGACATCACGCCCATCTTGCTCCATTTGTCGGCCTGGGTGTAGAGTCCGAGGGATGCCATGCCGGCGCGGTTGCCGATGAAGAAGCTGTAGATGTTGAGAAAGACGGTGTTGAGCAGCGATGCCCCCATGACACCCATTCCGACCGAGAAGAACGACCGCAGAGCCTTCCACGAGAAGCTCCACAGCGGCCGCCATGAGGTAGTGGCCCAGAGGACCGCGCTTTTGACCGCCGAGAGGGTGATGGTCTGCCATACGATGGCCCATGCGCCGTAGCCGCAGACGGCAAGCCATATGCCAGTGACCGCTCCTGCTGCGAGGGCTGCGCTGTCGGCCACGGCTATCATGCGCACATCCATCTGCTTCATCAGGCGGTTGGTGGGGACGATGGCTGTGGCCGTCAGGATAAACGACAGGAACATCACACGCGAGAGCGGGATGAGGCGCGCATCGCCCTGAAACCAATCGGCTATGAGCGGAGCGCAGAAGTAGAGGAGCGCGTAGATGCCCACCGCCATGGCGATGTTGAACCACATCACCGTGGAGTAGTCGAGGCGTGTGGGGGCTTTGCGCTGGATGAGGGCGGATGAGAAACCGCTGTCGACAAAGAGGTTGGCGAACGCCTGGAACACCATGACGGCTCCCACGAGCCCGAAGTCGTCATGGGAGAGCATACGCGCCAGCACTATGCCGGTGACGGCATAGAGAATCTGGGTCGCCACTTTGTCGATGAGCGACCATTTGATAGTGTCGGCAACCTCGCGCTTCACCCTATAATTATTCGGCTTCGAGTTGCTCTATGGGTTTGAGCTTCACCCCGAGGGTGCGTGATTTGATGTCTTTGGGGTTTCCACCGAAATAGACCGTGCCGCTCATGCCGGTGACCGACAGGGTGCCTGTGGCGTGGCAGTATATGGAGCCTGTGCCGATTACGTTGCATTTGGCATCCTGCGACAGCAGTGACGCGCAGTTGACCGAGCCGGTGCCGGTGTTGCCTATGGATGCGGTGGTACATTCGCCTTCGACGGCGATGGTGCCACGGCCAGTAAACTTCTTCACGTTGACCTCCGGGGCGCTTACACCGGCGACGATGAGGCTTCCGTTGCCTTCAAGCCTCGCCTGGAATTTCGGCACACGCACATTGCCGGTGTTGGCTGTGACGGTGGAGTCGCCGTTGTTTTGTATTTTGACCAGCATCGTTGACGACACGTGTACTGTGGGGATGCTTTTGGCATCCATCATCTCTTCTGACAGGCGGATTGTCAGGCGGCTGTCTTTCTGCTCGAAGCGTATTGCCGAGGCCATGTTGTCGGGGGCTTCGAAATGTGCCTGCACGCTGTCGGCTGACGGTGCGATGGAGTAGTCCACGTTGATGCCGTCAAGAACCTTAAGCTCGGTGAAGTCGTTGAGTTTGAGGCTGTAATCCTTGACGGTCTGCGCACAGATGGCGGAATCTGTAGCCATTGTGACGGCCATGGCTGCGCAGAGGCTTGCTATCTTCAGATTTCTCATGACGATTGGTTGTTATGATGGGTTAGTCCACAAAATTAGTCATATATATCACTAAATCAGTCATCCACCTTGATTTTTGTTGACTGGCTTATGCTGTGATTGCGTGATGCGTCAGGGTTGCGGAGATTTGCCGGGAGTATCGGCGAGAGAGGGTATGATGTCATGCTCAATGTGGTGCAGGATTTCCATCAGGGCTGCGTTGGTGTCGGCGCGGAGCATGGCTATGCGTGTTTCGCGGAAGTTGGGGATGCCTTTGAACAGCGGCGATGCCGCCAGATGCCGGCGGATGTGGAGTATGCCGCGATACTCGTCTATGCGGTCGATGCTCTCGGCAATCTGCCGGTGGATGAGGGCGAATTTCGCGGCTACGGACGGTTCGGAGGGCTCGAGTCCGAGAGCGGCGGCTTTGAGCGGGCGGAATATCCATGGCGCACCGATAGATGCTCGCCCCACCATCACGCCGTCGACACCGTAGCGGTCGAAGGCATCGCGTATCTGTGACGGTGTGCGGATGTCTCCGTTGCCTATGAGGGGGATGGTCAGGCGCGGGTTTTCCTTGACGCGGGCTATCATCTCCCAGTCGGCTTCGCCGGTGTACATCTGCGAGCGTGTGCGACCGTGGACAGTCAGGGCTTGTATGCCGCAGTCTTGCAGCTGCTCGGCGAGGTCAACGATGATTTTGCTGTTGTGGTCCCAGCCGAGGCGAGTCTTGACCGTCACCGGGATGTTGACCGCCCGGACCACGGCGGAGGTGATTTCGAGCATACGCGGGATGTCGCGCAGCATCCCTGCTCCGGCTCCTTTGCCGGCTACTTTCTTGACCGGGCATCCGAAATTGATGTCGATGATGTCGGGATGCGCGGTCTCCTCGACGATTTTCGCCGCCTCGACCATCGGGCCGACTTCGCGTCCGTAAATCTGTATGGCTGTGGGGCGTTCGGCAGGGTCGATGGCGAGTTTGCGCGTTGTCGCGGCGATATTGCGTATCAGGGCATCGGCCGACACAAATTCGCTGTATGTCATATCGGCTCCCTGCTCCTTGCATATGAGCCGGAAAGAGCGGTCGGTCACATCCTCCATCGGAGCGAGCATCACCGGGCGGTGTCCTATATCGAGTGTCCCTATTTTCATTGAGTTGTTTCGTTGAGATGTTTGCATAAAATGGCGGCTGCGGGGTTATTCCAGACCCGGAGGTAGCGGTTCGCGGTAGCGCAGCAGCAGCTCCTTGAGCGGCACGGAGGTATTGTGGTCTGTCACATACATGGGTGTGCGCGGAGCGTAGGTAGGGCTTGCCAGCGACAAGGTGGCATCAAACCGAGGGGTGGCGATGCCGGCGAGCTGCAATGCCGTGTGGAAATACGATGACGACGATGACACGAGGCTGTCACGATGGGATGCGATTGTGTCCCACATGCCGGGGTATAGCTCGCGGTAACGTGGACTGAGCCACGCTATCATCGGGACGTGGATCTGCATGGCTGTGGGGATGGGCGAAGCGTGCATGAACCGCTCGTCATCGGTGTCGTAGAGGTCTTCGCCGTGGTCGCTGGTATAGAGCATGGCGGCCGGGATGTCATGCCGCAGAGCCATTGCGACGATGCTGTCGAGCATGTAGTCCTCGGCTACGATGGTGTTGTCATAAGCGTTGAGCATCAGCGGACGGAACTTGGCTTTGGCTTCAAAAGGGCCGTCGGGGGTGAAGCGGCGTATGGATGCCGGGTAGCGGTCGCGGTAGTCGAAATGCGAGCCGTAGGCATGGATGACTATCAGCTGCCGTGGTGCGCGGCTGTCGATGCGGTCACGCACGTAGGGCAGGAGATCGAGGTCGGTCAGCGGATGGCCTGCCACCTTGTCGGCTATGTAGCAGGTGGTGTCGGCTTCGGCGCAGAAAAACTCCACGTAGCTGTGGTTAGGTTTCTGTGCAGTGATGACTGCGGTGGCGTATCCGGCTTCCTTGAAAGCTGTTATGATGCTCTTGGCCGTGGGTAGGCAGCTGTAAGTGTCGGCATCGACGGCACTGAGGAGCATCGGCACGCTCTTGTGGGTGGTGTTGCTCGAAGTCAGTACGCGGGGGAATGCCACAATGCCGTCGCGTCGGCTCAGACGGGGATTGGTGGGGCGGTCGTAGCCGAGTAGCTGCCAGTTGTGGGCGCGGGCGGTCTCTCCGACGACTAATATCACCAAACGAGGTATGGAGTCGTCGTCGGCGGTCATCCGAGCGTCGAAGGTGTAACCGGCCGAGGTATGGGCGTAATTGGCCAAGTCGGAGGCTACGCCGGCCGCGTGTCCCATGTTGTAAGCCACATTGACGGGATAGAGGTCGTTGGATGCCTTGTAACCCGGCGAAAACAGGTATGCCGCGCACAGCGACAGCACTCCGAGAGACATGGCGATGTAGCTCATGGTGCGTGAGCGGGCAATCCATCGTTGCGGCAGGATGACGCGGCGCACTGTGGCGACGATGCCTCCAGCGATGCCTCCGCCGTAGACGACTGCCACCACGACGACTATGACCATCAGTCCGGCAAGCATCTCTCCGGCTTCATCGGGGTTGGTGGTCAGGAGGTTGAGGAACATGTCGGAGGCTATGACCGAGCGGCCGTAGAGATAGAGCAGCACGAGCTGGAACGCTGCGAAAAACATCAGGGGTAATGTCCATAACGTCACCCGGCCTATGCGTCGCGACAGGGTCATCAGCCATAGGTAGACACCTCCGGGGAGCAGCGTGTTGGCAAGGATGCCCCAGAAGCCGAGCGGCTCGGTGATGCACAGGGCAACGTTGGGGGTGAGCAGGGATGCGTAGACTGCCAGCGCAAATGCTCCCCACAGGGCGGTTCCGCGCCGTCCGGCAGGTGGAGATGAGTGTATGTCGAGATTGTCGTTTGCTGTCATGGCAGGGTGTCTGTGGTGGTGTGATTAGCGGCGGTCAGAATGCCTCGTTGATACCGAATACGAAGCCGTTGCAGTGCTTGCCGAATCCGATGTCGATGCGGACATTGGAGTTTTTCTTGAACTCCCAACGGTAACCTACGCCGACGTTGGGGAGTGTCTGGCTCAGGCGGAAGCCGCCGAGATTGGGGGCGATGTAGCCCACTCCTCCCCAGACTACGAGGCTGTTGCGCCGCCATACGTGCTGGCGCAGCTCGACGGTGAGATCCATCTCGCACTTGTCGCGGTACTGGCCTTCGTAATACCCACGTAGGTTGTTGCTGCCGCCGAATGTCGAAAGCATGTTCCAAGGTACATTGCCGTAGGAAAAGCGGCCGTGGATGCGCTCTGCCAAGATGCCGCCGCGCCACACTCTCTGGTAGGCGCGGGCGGTCAGGGCTGTGACGCTGAATGAGTGAGACGTGTTGCCCATGAAGCGCGGGTAGAACAGCTGCTCGAACTCCACAGTGACTCCGCGTGTCGGGGCGGTAAGATTGTCGCGTGTGTCAAACATGCCCGACACTCCCACGCCAAACGAGGTGACGCGCTGCGGTTGCGTGGCCCATACCGCCGAGTCGGTGATGTTGGTGGCTTTGACACGGGAGAAAAGCAGTCCGGGACCGACGAAGATGTGCCGGCCTATGCGCATGAGACCGTCGATGCGGGTGGAGAAGTATATCTCGTTGTATTTCGACTTGAAGTCGTCGTTGACGGCTCTGTCGTAGCCTATACCCCAGTAGTCGGTGGGGCAATAGTAGTAGTCAAGAAGATAGTTGATGCGGAAGCGGTCACGGGGGAATATGTTGGTACCTTCCAGCCCGGCTTCGACGAACCCTGAGGTGGAAATCTTGCCTTTGATGGCCACGAACGAGCGCGGTATCAGGGAGTCCGGTTCGCCGAGGGAGTATGAGCCTGTGGCCACTACGCCGAGGGCGAGTTTGACCTCGTTGGAGTAGAACGGGCCTCCGATGACACCGATGTCGAATGCTTTGGGGTCTTTCTTGGGCTTGTTGGAGTCGTCGAAGTATGCCTTGATGCGTTCGATGATGTTCTTTTTCGCCGGGAGAGAGTCCGCAGGGGCGGCGATGCTGTCGACGGGGAGCGGTGTGGCCGGTATGGAGTCCTGTCCGGCGGCGCATAGGAAACATGCCGCCAGCATGGCTGTGGCGGCAGTGCATCTCCACCAGAAAGCTTTAATCGTCTGAAACATGGCCACAAAGATAGCAAAAAAGCCACAAACAGCCGGTGTGGCGGCATCGCATAAAGTGCCTTATGGGTGGTAGAAACTTCCAAGGCAGGTTCAACTGGCAAGTGCAAAATTAGCGATATGTTTGAAGAATTCTTCTTTTGGGGTTGAAAAACCGAGCCTTTTGCGAGGGTGGAGGTTTTGTATTTGTGGGGAAAACTGTTTAACTTTGTGAGGCTGACGAGGATGCAGCGTGGAGTGTGTTAACCTTGAGACATGCTCTTGGAGCCTCTTAACCTGGATAACTTCTATGGCTGATAACGAGAAATGGACTGAAATCGAGCACTTGCCCCTGTGGGACGAGGAGTTTTATGACGTGTACACGGCCAAGAAATATGGCAAATGGGTGATGCTCAAGACGCTTAAGGAGCAGTATCGCGACGACCCGGCGATGCGCGAGATGATAGAGCGCGAGTTTGACGTGCGTTACAACCTGTGCCACCCCAACATCGTGATGATCAACGACTTCGAGGAAGTTCCCGGGCTTGGGATGTGCATCATCACCGACGACGTGTACGGCGACTCTCTGCGCAAGCTCATCGATGAAAAGAAAGTCACAGAGGAGCATCTGCGCAAGGTGTGCCACGAGCTTGTCGAGGCTATGGAGTATATCGAGGCCAACCATCTCGTGCACCAGCCTATCAGGCCGGAGACCATACAGTTTACCGAAAATATCGGCAACCTCAAGCTGATAGATGTGGGTTTTGACCAGAAACAGTCGCTCAAGCCCGACGATGTGGAGGAGGATATACGCCAGTTCGGCAGGGTGCTTACGGAGACGCTCGATGCCATGGGCAGCCACAATCCACGTCTGCGCCTGATAGCCCGGCAGTGCCTGAGCAAGGGCAAGCCGCATTTCCGCTCGGCCAACGACCTGCATATGGCGTTGCAGGGGCGCAACAACAGCCGTCTGCTCGTGTGGATTCTCGCCTTTCTCGTGGTCATGCTTGCTGTGCTCGCTTGGCTTTCGTCAGGTTACGCCCCACAGCCATAACAGATAGAAAAACAAGAAGCATAAGTATACAACCAATGTCAGTAGAAATCAGAGAGATACCCAAGACGCGCCAGGCCTTGAAGAAGTATGTCGAATACGGCATAGACCATTACAGGGGCAATGACTGCTTCGTGCCTCCGCTGGTGTTTGATGAAGTGGCTACGCTGCGTCCGGAGGGCAACCCCGCGTTCGAGTTCTGTGAGGCGCAGTCTTTCATGGCCTACCGTGACGGCAAGCCCGTGGGACGCATCACCGCGCTCATCAACCGCAGTGTCAACGAGCGTTCGGGCCGCAAGGAGGGCCGCTTCGGCTGGGTGGATTTCATAGATGACGAGGAGGTGGCGGACGCGCTTTTCGCCGCAGCGTCGGATTGGCTGCGTCAGCGCGGTATGGAAAGCATCGTAGGACCTATGGGATTTACCGACATGGATCACGAGGGGATGCTTGTCGAGGGGTTCGACGAACTCGGCACCATTGCCACCATATATAATTATCCGTATTATCCGCGCCATATGGAGCGCATGGGGTTTGTCAAGGACACCGACTGGGTGGAATACCGTATGACCGTACCCGACAAAGTCCCCGACAAATACCAGCGTATCTCCGACATCGTCAGCAAGAAATACGACCTGCACGTGGCCGAAGTCAAGAGCCGCAAGGAGCTGAAACGCCGTTACGGACGAGCGTTTTTCGACTTGGTCAATGAGGCGTATGACCAGCTGTACGGCTATTCGCCACTGACTCCGGCACTGATCGACCATTACATAGACATGTACCTCGGTGTGCTCCGCCTTGACGACATCTGCATCATAGTCGACAAGGATGACAACCTGGTAGGTGCAGGCATATCGCTGCCATCGCTTTCGAGGGCGCTCCAGAAGAGCCGGGGGCGGCTGTGGCCGTTGGGGTGGGTGCACATCCTCCGTGCACTCTACTGTCACAACGACATCGTGGATCTGATGCTTGTCGCCATCAAGCCGGAGTTTCAGAACAAGGGAGTCAATGCGATGCTCTTCTCGCACCTGCTCCCCAACTATATAGCCAACGGCTACAAATGGGCCGAAAGCAATCTTGAACTCGAAGACAACCATGCCGTGCAGCTCCAGTGGCAGTATTTCGAGCGTCGGCAGCACCGCCGCCGCCGTGCCTACCGCCGAGATCTGTAAGTAAAATCACAATATACCTAACCATGAAAGACATGACCATCACCACTACGGTAAAGGTGGCGCGATATTCAGAGCTTGACGAGGCTGACCGCCGCTTGGTGGATGCAGCGCGTGAGGCTTCCCACCGCGCCTACGCACCCTACAGCCATTTCAACGTAGGGGCTGCGATACTGCTCAGTAACGGGCAGACGGTCAGCGGAGCCAACCAGGAAAACGCGGCTTTCCCATCGAGTATGTGTGCCGAGCGGACCGCCGCCTATTATGCACATGCCGCCTATCCCGATGCGCGGTTTGAGTGCATAGCCATTGCGGCCATGGGGACCGACGGTCGGGAGGTCGCCGAGCCGGTGTCGCCATGCGGTGCCTGCCGTCAGGCGTTGTTGGAATACGAGCATATAGGGGCAAAGGATGTGAAAGTGCTTCTCGTGGGTCGCGATGAGATATACGTGCTGCCGTCGGTGCGTTCGCTGCTTCCGCTTTCGTTTACGGAATTTTGAGGATAGAGGCTGCAAAATCGTCGCTCTGATTCAGCCGGCTAACTTATGTCGCGAAAAATGCGTATCTTTGCGGCATGTTTGACTTAAGAGACTTTCACATTGCCATAACCAAAGACTGTCTGGCAGCGATGCCGATGGTTACTTTCGCCGGCAAAATAAGTCTTGTCGACACTGTGGAGAAGGCCGCCGATGCGCTTGCATACCTCAGAACGCAGTCTCGTGTGGGTTTCGATACGGAGACACGCCCGTCGTTTCGCAAAGGGCAAATGAACGAGGTGGCCTTGATGCAGGTGGCGACGCTTGACCGTGCGTTCCTGTTCCGCCTCAACAACATAGGTATAGACCCTGTCAGGGATTTCCTGCAGGACGGGGACATACTGAAGATAGGTCTGTCGCTGCGCGACGATTTCCAGATGCTTCACCGTCGGGGCGAGTTCGAGCCTTCCGGCTTTGTTGAGCTTCAGGAACTGGTCAAGCAGTACGGCATCACCGATGCGAGCCTCCAGAAAATCTACGGCATAATGTTCGGCGGGCGCATATCCAAGTCGCAGCGCCTGAGCAACTGGGAGGCCGCCGAGCTCACCCAGTCCCAGCAGGTATATGCCGCTATAGATGCCTGGGCGTGTCTTAGGATATACAATACCCTCGAGGCCGGCGGATTTGACCCCGACGAGTCCGAGTTCAAGCAACCGGTAGTAGAGGAAGCCCCGCAGCACCTCCATGCCGCCGGCGGATGACCGGGACGTACTTGTCATTCGCACCATCGCTCCTCCTCTCCGGCTCGCTTTTTCTTATTTTTTCTTGACCAATCAGTCACATCTTAATCAATACATGAAACGCTCAACCTGGATTCCGCTACTGCTGCTTATATATCTTGCCGTGATGAGTTATATCGGACGCGGCGAGCTTGCCGCAGGCAACTATCTGTATTATTTCGGCCTGATATCCCTCACATTGGTGTGCATACTGCTGTTGCACCTGCATCTGCGCCGCGTGGCGCGTCAGAAGGGCGACAAGCACATCACCAAATAAATTGTGGGGCGACTTCATCCTCTTTGTGAATATTTAGTAACTTTGTGGGCATGAAAGACTTTTGGCAGCTGCTGATACGGTTTGTACCTCCCTACAAAAAGTACTTCATCGGCAATATACTATGTAATATACTGACGGCGTTTCTGACGCTGTTCTCGTTTGCGGTAATCATCCCCATACTCGAGATACTTTTCGGCATCAACAAAGCCGAATATACATTTCTGCCCCTTGGAAGCGCGAGCCTCAAGGATGTGGTGGTCAACAACTTCTACTACTACACCACTATCTGCATAACGGAGTGGGGTGCGAGTGCGACATTGGCATTGCTGGCTCTGCTTCTTGTGGTGATGACCGGTCTCAAGACGGGTACCGCCTATTTGGCATCATATCTCATCATACCGATGCGTGCCGGAGTGGTGAGGGATTTGCGTAACTATGTGTATGACAAGGTCACGACGCTGCCGATCTCGTTTTTCACCTCAGCTCGCAAGGGCGATGTGATGGCGCGTATGAGCGGCGATGTCGGAGAGATAGAGAACTCCATCATGGCATCGCTCAATATGATGTTCAACAACCCTGTGATGATTATCGCGTGCTTGGTGATGATGATAGTCATCTCGTGGCAGTTGACGCTGTTTGTGCTCATACTCCTTCCGTTGGCCGGATTGGTCATGGGGCGTGTTGGCAAGCGCCTGAAGCGCAACTCGCTTGAGAACCAGCAGCAGTGGGGTACGATACTCAGCAATATCGAAGAAACCCTCGGCGGTCTGCGCATCATCAAGGCTTTCACTGCAGAGGAGAAGGTCAAGGAACGGTTTCACCGTGAGAACCAGCAGCTCTACAAATTGTCGTGCCGTCTGGCCCGCCGCCAGAGCCTTGCCCATCCGATGAGCGAGTTTCTGGGTACGATTACCATCGCTATAGTGTTGTGGTTTGGCGGTACGCTTATACTCCATGGCTCGTCGTCGATTACTGCGCCCTCTTTTATATATTATATGGTGATATTCTACAGTATCATCAATCCGGCCAAGGATCTGAGCAATGCCGCTTATAATATACAGCGCGGACTGGCCTCTATGGAGCGCGTGGACCTTATCATGAAGGCCGAAAACAACATCAAAGACCCGGAGCATCCCGTAGATGTCAATCCGCAGGGGGGCATGGTGGAATACAGCGGGGTGAAATTCGGCTACGACCCGTCGACCCCTGTGGTGGAGGACATCAGTTTTTCGATCAAACCGGGCGAGACGGTGGCTCTCGTGGGGCAGAGCGGCTCAGGAAAATCCACTCTTGCAGACCTGTTGCCACGCTTCTATGATGTCGATGCCGGGCATATCGCTATTGACGGCACTGACGTGCGCGACCTGCGTGTCCAGGACTTGAGGTCGCTGATGGGTAATGTCAATCAGGAGGCCATATTGTTTAACGACACCATATATAACAACATAACATTCGGTGTCAAGGAGGCTACACGTGATGAGGTCATAGCCGCCGCCAAGGTGGCTAATGCCCACGATTTCATCATGGCTACAGAGGACGGCTACGATACCTGCATCGGTGACCGTGGATGCCGCCTGTCGGGCGGTCAGAGGCAGCGTATATCCATAGCCCGCGCCATACTCAAAAATCCGAAAATCCTCATACTCGACGAGGCCACTTCGGCTCTCGACACCGAGAGCGAGCACCTTGTACAGGAGGCTCTCGACCGCCTTATGAAGTCGAGGACCACCCTCGTCATAGCCCACCGTCTCTCCACTATCCGCAATGCCTCGCTTATATGTGTGCTGCACGAGGGGCATATAGTGGAGAAGGGCACCCATGACGAGCTGATGGCTCTCGGCGGCTACTACAAGCGGCTTGTTGAGATGCAGTCGTTCTGATAACCTATACGTTTTACGCCGATGGTTAACGTCACGCCGCTGCTCAGACCGTATTTCCGGCATGTGTCGCTGAAAGCTCTCAGGACTCATGATGATGTGGAGGAGTCTCAGATGCGCGTACTGCGCACTTTAGTAGGTAAAGGTGCGGCGACGGTCTACGGCCGGCGATACGGCATCACGCGCCTGATGACTTACAGGGAGTTTGCCAGCCGTGTGCCGTTGGTCGGTTATCCCGACATCAGGGTCGATATAATGGATGCCGTGGCAGGGCGAAAGGATGTGCTGTGGCCCGGAGTCACGAAGCGTTTTGCCCAGTCGTCAGGCACTACCGACGGCAAGAGCAAGTATGTGCCACTGACCGACGACTCGCTGCGGCTGAACCATTACCGTGGAGGGCTTTACAGCGTGGGGCATTATCTGCGTTTCAACCCTCAGAGCCGCATTTTCGGTGGCAAGGCGTTTATACTCGGCGGTTCGTTTGCCAACGAAATCTCCGGGCTGGCGGCCGGTGTGAAAGTTGGCGATCTGTCGGCGCATCTGATCGACAATATCAATCCGCTTGTAGAGCGGCTGCGTGTGCCTTCGCGCGATACCGCACTCATGGAGTCGTGGGTCGACAAGCTGCCACGGCTCATAGCAGAGTCCATCCGTGAGGATGTGACCAATATTTCCGGGGTGCCGTCATGGTTTCTTACGGTGCTACGCGGAGTGCTCAGGCAAGCCGGAGCCAGTTCGATCCACGATGTGTGGCCAAATCTTGAAGTCTTTTTCCACGGAGGCATCTCCTTTGCCCCTTACCGCGAGCAGTATGAAGCAATCACCGACGCAGGGCGGATGCACTATCTTGAAACCTACAATGCTTCGGAGGGATTCTTTGCCGTGCAGGATGATCCCGCCATCCGTGCCATGTTGCTGATGATATCCGACGGGGTGTTTTACGAATTTATCCCGGTGGCGCGGTCGGCTGAAGCGTCTCCTGTCGCAGTCCCTGGGTGGGAGGTTGCTGACGGAGAGGTGTATGAGTTGGTAATCACGTCGTGCAACGGTCTGTGGCGTTACCGTCTTGGCGACACGGTGCGCATCCATGGCACATCGCCTCTGCGTGTCACCGTAGAAGGCCGTACCAAACAGTATATCAACGCTTTTGGCGAGGAGCTGATGGTACATAACGCCGATGCCGCCATGGCTAAGGCATGTAGCCTGACGGGGGTATCGGTGGCAAATTATACCGCAGCCCCGGTCTACACTACCGATCGGTCGAAGGGGCGGCACCAGTGGCTTGTGGAATTTGAGACCGCCCCTGCCGACATCCCGGCGTTTGCAGCCGTGCTCGACGAAGCCCTACAGAGCGTCAACAGCGACTACCAGGCCAAACGTTCGGGCGACATATTCCTGTCGCGGCTGACCATAACTGTGGCGCGTCGCGGACTGTTTGACGACTGGCTCGCGTCCACAGGCAAGCTCGGAGGGCAGCGCAAAGTGCCGCGCCTCTGTCCCGACCGCCACATCATCGAGCCGATGCTTACATTCAACCGCTGACCGCTGCTTGCACCGCCAGCCCCTGCAGGGCTAAATCCATGTGGCGCATCCTTGCAACGGGGCTTGCGCCCCGCCCTACTGCTTTTACGCTCCTGCGGAGCTTTAGCGGACACGGATGGTGCCATGTGTTCGCGCTGTGGCATAGGCTTCATCCACTAACAGGTGCGTTGCATGTTGGCGAAACCTTGTAGGGAGATGGTGTGGGAGGATTTGAATGGGCGCGGGCGGGGAGTGAAAATGTCGTGAAAAAATCATATCTTTGCGTAAGACACAATGAACTGATTTAAACTTATTCCAAAATGTTAAATCCAGAACTGATGCAACCTGTTGTGTTAACCTTTCGGTCTGTTTCCGGCCGTTTTCTTCTCTTTTATCGGTCACGATGGGACCCCATCGCTCCCTCAGAAAGCTCAAAAACGACTCGTAATCAGCCACGAAATGTTAATTCGCAATAAGTTTAAATCAGTTCGATATAGTATCCCGGATATGAGAAAGAGCAGTTTCCTCAAATCATCAGTGGTGGCGGCCGCGATGTGCAGTGCGGTCGCGGCGATGGCAGGTGATGCCAAGTATATATTTTATTTTATCGGCGACGGCATGGGCGCTGGACATGCCATGGCCACCGAAAGCTATATGCGTGACATCCGCAAGGCCGACATGCCGCTTATGCTGACGTTCCCTGTCACGGGGTTGGTGTCGACATACTCGGCATCGAGTCCTGTGACCGACTCCGCTGCCGCCGGGACTGCCTTGTCTACCGGGTCGAAGACCCGTAACAGTATGCTCGGCATGGCTGCGGACACTACCGAGGTGTATTCCATAGCCCGTGCCCTCAAGCAGGACGGCTACGGCATAGGCATCGTGACAAATGTCGCTCCCGATGATGCTACCCCAGGGGCGTTCTACGCCCATGTGCCTGAACGCCACATGTATTACGAGATAGGGTGCCAGGCCGCAGCAAGCGGATACGAGTTTATAGCCGGGAGCAACTGGCGCGGACTGCGGGGCAAGGACGGCAAGCCTACCGACCTGCCTGAGCGTTTTGCCTCGGCCGGTTATGTCACCGTGCGCGGCACCGCCGGGCTTGACACTGTCACGTCGGGCAAAATCGTGATGCTCTGCACGGACAGCATCGCCTCCGACCTCGGTTACACCATAGACCGCAAAGATCCGCAGGCTACGACGTTGGTGGATATGACCCGTGCCTGTCTCGCTCAGATGCAGCGCGTCAGCCCCGACAAGTTCTTCATGATGGTCGAGGGCGGCAATATCGACTGGGCCGGACATGCCAACGATGCCGCCACAATCATAAAAGAGGTGGCGCATTTCAATGACGCGCTTGCCTTGGCATATGAATTTTACGAGAAGCATCCCGACGAGACGCTGATAGTGGTCACCGCCGACCACGAGACCGGCGGCATGGGTCTCGGCACGACATTTACCGGCTATAACATGCGTCTGGACCTGATCGACCACCAGAAGAAGTCAAAGGATATATTCAACCAGGAGATAGAGGCTATGATAAAGTCGAGGCGCATCTACACTTTTGACGACATCAAAGAGAAGCTGACCGAGGATTTCGGCATGTACACCGCTATCCCTGTCAACGAGGAGCAGGACGGCAAGTTGCGCGAGGCGTTCAATCAGACGTTCGTCGACCGCAACAGTGGCAAGCGTACCGTCACCTATTATAAGAGCTATTCGCCTTTCGTTATGGAGACATTCCGCATACTCGGCGACCACTATGGCATCGGATTCACCACAGGCGAGCATACGGGATGCTTCGTGCCTCTGTATGCTGTCGGTGTCGGGGCGCAGAGCTTTACGGGATTCTATGACAACACGCAGGTTCCTGTGAAGATTCTCAACCAAGCCGAGCGCTGATTGTTATAACTGATAGTAGGGGATGCCCCTGCTGTTAATTGGATCATATATGACTATCAAGAAATTAATCGTCGCATCGCTCGCATTAGTGATAGGATGCGGCGCGGCAATGGCTGCCGATCGCATAAAGGTTGACCGCAAGGCCATAGAGTCGACCGTAGTCAAATCGCCCGAGAAGCGTAACGCCCTTGTGGCGAAGTATGAAAAGGGAGAACCCCTTACCCCGGCAGAGATGGCGGTGGTGTACTATGGCCAGGCATATGTGCCGGGACACAAGCCGGCGGCATCGTATCCCGACGTGGATGCTGCATACGCCCGCAAGGACTACCCCGCCACGTTGGTATTGGTCGATGCAGTGCTCAAGGAGAATCCCGTGGCATTGAACCAGCTTTTCAGAGGCTATGTGGCTGCTGCCAACAGCAGCGAGCCGCGCATCAAGGCCCGCGCCGACAATTTCCAGAAGCGAATCGATGCCATCTGTTCGCTGATATTCTCGTCGGGCAGCGGTGTCACCGGGGGTGACCCGTTTGTCGTGCTTACCTCGGAGGATGCCATGGCGTTTGTGCGCAACTATCTGCAACCCACCGAGATACTCGGACAGGCGCAGATCGACAATATGGATGCTATCAAGGTGACGTGGCCCGACCAGCCCGAACCTGTGATATTTTATTTCGCACGTCCCTGATGATGTTTTTGGCGGATGGTTATAGGATTTGACGCCAAAAGGGCGGTTAGCAATTTCACCGGCTTGGGCAACTACAGCCGGCTTGTCATCGAGGCTTTGGCTTCGCGCCTACCCGATGACCGACTGCTGCTGTACGCTCCGCGTATGCGTCAGTCCGCGAGGCTTGCTGCTGTTTTGGAGCATCCTAATGTAGAAATCCGTCTGCCACGAGGTGCTGTATGGCCTCGTCTGTCGGGGCTGTGGCGTGTGCATCGCGGGCTGACATCCGATGTGATGGCTGACGGGGTAGAATTGTTCCACGGCCTGAGCAATGAGCTGCCACTTGACATCGCCCGGGCAGGAATCCCTACCGTTGTCACCATCCATGACCTGATATTCAAGCACTTCACACGCGGCTACAAGCCGGTCGACAGGCTGATATACGACTACAAATTCCGCCGCGCCGCCGAGACCGCCACGCGCATTATCGCAGTTTCGGAGGCTACCCGCCGTGACATCATATCGTCATACGGCATTCCGCCCGACAAGATAGATGTGGTATACCAGGGGTGTGATGCGCGGTTTCTGCGGCGTGTCACCGATGAGGAGTTGTCGGCTGTGAGGCGGAAATATGCTCTGCCTGAGCGGTATATCATAAGCGTGGGGACTATAGAGCCGCGCAAAAACCAGATGCTGACGCTTGCAGCCCTACCTCAGCTGCCGCATGATGTAAAGGCCGTCATCGTAGGGCGCGCCACTCCGTATATGGATGAGCTGACGCGGTTTGTCAGGGCAAACCGTTTGGCCGACAGGGTGGTGTTTGTCCATGATGCACCGTTTGATGACCTGCCTCCGCTGTATGCCGCAGCCACTGTGGCGGCATACACATCACGCATGGAGGGCTTCGGGATTCCTGTCATCGAGGCCATCAACTGCGGCACTCCTGTCGTGGCATGTACAGGGACATGCTTGGAGGAGGCCGGGGGGCCGGGGGCATTATATGTGCATCCTGATGATGCGGAGGAGATGGCTTCGGCAGTATGCCGTCTGCTCGACGACCCGGCTTTGGGGGCATCGATGGTCGATGCCGGGCGTGGGTATGTGGCGCGGTTCACTCCGGCGCAGTTCACGTCAGACCTGCTGCGGGTCTATCGCAGAGCCATGGCGGAACATCGGTGAGGGCAGGGCTTGCCGGACGGTGTCGCCTGAAAGGATAGATTTGATGTATGCGTGGAGCGTGAAATTGCCGGTCGAACATCGCTGCATTTCCGTCATGTAAGGTGTTGTATACCATTGCTTTTACATGTTCTACCGATAAATCGGTTGTGTCCATTTATGGGAATCCTTTTTCCGTGGTTTTCACCCACGTCGATTAGGTTTGTCCCCTAACGTGGAGGTTGTTTGTCGGCGGAGTCCTGTATAGTGGCGCGGCGGCTGCACCGGGGTGCAGTTCAGTTCAGGTGCAGCCCTACAATATATATCGTCGGGTGTATATCGTCGGGTATATATTGTTGGGGGGTATATCGTCGAGTCTATATCGTCGGATCCGTGTGTCTGCTGGCTTGGGGAAAACGATAAGATGGTATTGGGGCGTTTTCCAAACAAATATGCCGGGCAGCATACGCAAGCGGCAATGTTTTATGATTATGTGTGATTTTAATAAAAATTAACAATGGGGGGGGGTAAAGTATTAAATTATATTTAATTTTGCACGTGTATCGGGCGTGCTGAGGATGTGTACGCTTCGATACGACCAATCATGAAGTATAAATGTTGTTCTGTCTTACAGACCGATAAAATTCTAATTATTAACATTAAAACCATAGAAACATTAACCATGAAGATTTTGCAAAAAACAGTCAGTGCTATCGCGCTTGCAATGACGCTTGCCATGCCTTTCTGTGCATCGGCTCAATCCGGCGTTGAGGAGATGGAAACGAAAGGGAAACCCAATGTCCTCGTAGATTATTTTTGGTTTACTAAGAACATGAGGTATGCGTCATTAGCAGCCACGCAGCTTCGAGGATATGCGATAGAGAGCTTGATGAACACCAAGCGTGCGGAAATCATGGACGTTGAGACTCTGCCGGCCCTGCAAATTGAAGCCGAGCGTCGTGAAGAGGGAGTAAATGCCGGAGATGATGCCGAACGTATCAAGGTTATGGCTCAGGAAGGTGCTAACGCCATCTTGACCGCCAGCGTTACAAATGTCATCGTAGAGAAAAAGAAATTGGATGACGGAAGCATATATTATGAGGCTCAGGTAGCTTATACAATCAAAACCATCAACCCCAATAACGGCAAGGCAATCCTGTCGCGTAATTTCACCCATGGAGGCACAATGCTTGGTGATGATACAGGCAGCACTCCTGAAGAAGCTCTTGCCAATACCTGTAAGCAGGCACGTGGCGGACTGACAGGATTCTTCCAAGAGGCATTCCCTCTGTTCGGTCTGCTGCTTGAAACCGGCGAAGTCAAAGGCGACAAACTCAACTCGGCATATATAAGCCTTGGCGATAATCACGGCGTAGCCAAGAAGGATAAATTCGATGTATGCGTTGTACGCGAAATAGCTGGCAATAAGTCGACCAAGGTTATCGGCGAGGCTGAGGTTGATGCCGTGGAGGGTGACAACATCTCTTTGGTAAAAATCAAGAAGAACCAGAAAGAGGTCAAGGCGGCTATCGACGCTGGTCAGACCATTGTATTCAAGTCCAAACCTAAAGGCGAGAACCTTAAGGATAAGTTAGGTAAGTGGGGATTTTAATCTTAACAAACAAACCAACATAATCACATGAAGCACTGCAGGCTCATGTGCATCGTATCGCTCATTCTGTGTCTGGGCCAAGCCCGGGCACAGAATTTCGGCGATGATGTGCAGTACATTTCGGGAAACGAATATGCCGTGACGCTCCAAGCTACCGGGGTCGACGCGAAGAAGAAGGAAGCCGAGGCGATGGCCATCAAGTCGGCGTTCAACGCCCTTATGCACACCGGCGTGGATGGGCTTAAGGGCGGACAGCCGATACTCAGCGAGAAGAAGGCGGATTACGACTACCGCTTCTTCTCCGACGAGCGTTATGTCAATTACATCGTCGGCCAGCCCAAGACCCTCGAAACCAAGAAAATCGGGAGCAAACAGAGAGCCACTGTAGTGGTGTCGATCAATCTGCGCGGTTTCCGAGCCGAGCTGCAGCGCAACAAGCAGGTGATTTCGCCATCATGGGCCGATGCCAAGCAGACCGAAGCGACATCAGCCCTCAACCCTACGATAGTCGTCGTGCCATATACCGACAGCAATGACGGCTACAGCTTCGAGGCGATGCGCCGCCGCGTAGAGGCGCATCCGTCGGAGCGATATGCAGTGGAGCGCGTGGCTGAGACTTTCCAGAACCACGGATTCAAGACCCGCGATTTCGTCAGGATGCTCATGAACGACAAAACCGGCGACCTGCTCCGCTCAGGCACCCAGACCGACGACGCCACGCTCGTGGTGCAGCAGCTTCCGGGCGACATCGTGGTGACTGTGGGCATCAGTGCGCAGCGCAACGGCAACACTACCCGCATCAGCCTCGAAGCCAAAGCCGTGGAGCGTCAGACCGCCGGACGGCTTGCCACGAAGACATTTGCCAGCGGTTATTACCACACCACCGACACTACAATGCTGGTGCGCGAGGCCGTCAAGCAGATAGAGAGCGGATTTTTCAAGCAGCTGCAGGCCTCGTTCGAGCAGATGATTAACAAGGGTCGCGAGGTGCAGCTCACATTCAGCCTGTCGGAGACGGTGACGGACTGGGACTTCGACCAGGACTCTCCCGAGACTGGCGACTACTTCAAGGATGCCCTCGATGAGTGGCTGCGCGACAACGCTTTCCATGGCATATACGACATGAGCCAGAGTACCGACAAGTACATAAGGGCCTCGGTCAATGTGCCGCTGTGGAATGCCGCGCGTAACCGCTCCTATACACTGTCGAACTTCAGCAGCGACCTGCGCAAATTCTTCAAAAAGCAGCTCGGAGAGAATTATAAAGCTAATGTGACCTCTATGGGTCAGAGCATGAGCATAGTGATAGAATAGAGGTGTAAGTTCCCATTTAATACTTACCAGAACCATGAAACGATATATGCTGATTAACAGGCATTTGTGTGTATGTTTGATGACGTTGATTGCAGCTTTTGTCCCCGCCTCGACTCTGGCGGGCGACAATGCTGTGAAGTTTTACTTGGACAATATCAGTGTTACAGGGATGCCGGCGGATGTAGCTGCAGCCATAGAGGATAAGTTGCTCGCGGCATTGAGCCGCACCGAGGCCGTGGACATGTCGCAACACAATGTGTTCCATATCATCCCGACCATCGACTTCACCGAGGCGGCTGAGACCGAGGGGATGATAAGGGAGGTGGCAAGAGTGCAGGCCGACCTGAAGCTCGCGGCATGTAATCCTGTGGACGGCACGGTGTACCACATGGTGACCATACCCCTGAAGGGGAGTGCGGCGGGCGGCAAAGATGCCGCCATGCGCAAGTTGGCAAATTCGCTCAAGCCCACCGACCCGGTGTTTGTGAGGTTTGTGCGCACGAGCCGCCAGCGCATACAGGACCACTATGCCGAAAATTGCGGCAACATCATCGCTCAGGCGCAGCGTCTTAAAGGGATGGGCCGCTATGCCGAGGCTGCAAGCTACCTCTCTGCCGTATCGCCGTCCGTGGCATGTTTCGACCAGTCGGAAGCCTTGTTAGGCGAGCTTATGCCATACCTGTCTCAGAAACCCGATACAGTGGTGGTTGTGGAGCAGGTGGAGGTGCCTGTGGAGACAATCGTAGAGGTGCCTGCGCAGCCTGACACCGTAGTGGTGGAGAAGGTCGTGGAAGTCCCTGTCGACACGCCTAAACGGAAGAATCCTGTAGGAGGTGGACACGGCATTGTGACCATCGAAGGGCAGGACTTGGAGTTTGAGATACTCAGCTGCGTGGGCGACATGACCCGACATGCCATCAATATCTCGGCCCGTGTGACCAATACCTTGTCAGACAACCCTAAGCCGTATGTCTATCTTGTGAACGCTTTCACGCCGTCGGGAACCGAGCTGACCAAACTCAGCTTGGACGGTCAAAGCGGCCGTTCGCGCAACATTTCGATGCCTTACGGAGTGCCTGTGACCGTGAAGTTCTCCATCACGGATGTCCGCGACCGCATAGACATGCTGACATACTTGGAGCTGTCGATACGAAGCATCCGTGTATCCGTGCGTGAGCTTCCTGTCCGCTGGCGTTGAGGCCGAGTTGAGAGAGTATAACCCCCCAAAAAGATGAGTTATGAAGTTATCACGTATAGCGGCAGTGCTTATGGTCATGGCGGCTACGGCATTGCAGATGCAAGCAGATACGAAGGTGGTGGAAAAGAGTGCCAAAAAGCCGCCCGAGTGGCTCGGCGGTGCACCTGACGGCTACCTGATAGTCACCGTGGAGGCTCCGACGCTGTCGGAGGCTCAGCGCAGGGCCACGGCCGAAATCACCGAGCGGATCATCCACTCCGTAGCCAGCAATGTCACCGTGGAGCAGTCGAATGTGGCTACCGAAACCATCACCAACGGTAGCGTATCGGAGTCGAGCGACACCTACCATCGCTCGTCGAGCATCCGCACCGCCAATCTCCCCTTTATCAAAGGCATCTCCCTGTCAAAGGCTGCCGACATATACTGGGTGAAGCTGCGTGACAAGAAAACCAAGGTGGAACACTACCAGTATTCCGTCCAGTACCCCTATACGCGTCTTGAGCAGCAGATGCTCCAAGCCGATTTCGAGGAGCTTGACCGGCAGAAAGTCGCCGAGTTGGAGAGCCTTGAAGCGCAGGTGGGCGAGATTACCGCATTTGAGCAGATAGCCGCCGGCATAGCGCGGCTCGGCGCTCTTGCCGAATACTTTTTCGACAAGCCGCGTGCCGCCCGGGTCAAAGGGCTAAGGACGCAGTACAACGACCTCTATAAGTCGCTCGGAGTGGCAGGGCAGATAGTCCAGCCGGGAGTGATAGAGTGTGTGCTGACCGTGCAGGGCCGCCCTGTGAGCTGCGGCATGGCGCCTGTCGCCACATCCAACTGCGCCAACAACCTGCAGGTGTCGCCGGAGCAGGGCAAGTTCAAAGTGTATTACGAGACTGCCGACTGCCTTGACGATGAGGATAATTACGTGGATGTAACATTCCGCATCAAGGGCAAGAGCGTGTCGAGGCACTTTGTCATCAAAGCCGGAGCTGACGGCGCGGACGGAGGGAAGTTCGCCGTGGTGCCGTGTGACCGCGTGGTGTTGGTGGCAGGGACAATCGATGTTTCGGCTGCTACTGTCGGGGATGTGGACATCACCATGACGCTTGACAACCGTGGCGATACCGACTTCGGCGTAAAAGCCCTCCACATGTCTGTACCCGGACTGGCTACGCCGATCGATGTTGAGAATATCGATGCGATATACACCTCACGCGGCATAATCAAGCTGCGCTGCAAGGTCATGGGGACTCTGCGTGTCATCTCGGCCGGACAGGCAAGCACGGTGACAGGAACAGTCGATGTGGTCAATCCGCTCACCGAGCGGGTGGAGCGCATACGGTTCGCGTTGCCGTTTACGGTCAACTGGAAGTAGGCCATATTACCTGGTACATAGAGTAGGTCGCATGACCGTCGTTTTGTTATACTGAACTTTTACATTAACCTAATTAATAATTGACGAGACATGAAAAAGATTATTGCAATTTTCGCCACATTCATGATGCTGATATCCGGCGGCATGGGCACAATCGAAGCCCAGCAGCTCACCAAGTCGCAGGAAAAAGCCATACAGAAAGATGCCAAGAAGCGCGCCAAGGAGCTTAAAAAGGCCGGTTGGGAACCGCTTGCAAGCTCTCAGACCATGGAGTATGCGCTTATCAAGTACCGCACATACATCGAGACGGACGAGGAAAACCGCATCCCCATCACCGGCATCGCCCTTGGTCAGAACAATAAGATAGGTCGTGACAATGCCACACACGCCGGTATAGCCAACTATGCTGCCCGCGCCAAGGCCCAGATTGTAGGCAAACTCAAATCGGTAGCCTCATCCGATGCCAACAAGACATCGCAGGAGGAGATAGACCGCTTCGGCGAGGCTTACGAATCTGCTGTGAACACGAGCATCGGCTCGCTTGCCAAAGAACACTTCACACTTGTTCGCATCCCCAAGAAAAAGGAGGGTGATACAAAGGAGTACAATGTGTTCATGTCTATTGACGAGACTGCTGCCCGCAAAGCCCGAGAAGAAGCTGCCCGTGAGGCCCAGCAGCAGGCATCGCTTGGCAGTCTGAGCGAGATGGTCGAGGAATTTATCGGAGAGCCTGTAGCCGGCGAGGAGTAATTCCGGACCGTGATCAGTTTTCCCAAGTCTCTAAGCTCACTTAAACCTCTACGCCTATGAAATGGCATAGACTTATCATAATGGCAACGCTGCTGTGTCCGCTACCGGGCATGGCGGCGGATGCCCCTGATGATTTCGATGACTTCATGAACGAGAGCATGAAGGGTTTTGACACGTTCATATCCGATGCCAACCGTGATTTCATCGACTTCATGCGTCATCCGTGGAAGAAATATGAGGGTAAAGAGCCTGAGAAGAAGCGCGTGGTGCCCGAACCTCCCCAGATGCCAGTCTATGACCCTAAAGCCCCGGAGTCTAAAGAGCCTCCGAAACAGCTGACAATCAAGGAGATTCTCGACTTGACTACCAAGGAGGGCAAGCAGGGCGGCTCGACCACCGCACAGGGCGGCGAGCCTGTCACTCCGGCACCGGCACCTGAACCGAAGCCTGAGCCCAAACCGACCCCGACACCTACGACACCTACGGTTCCTAAGACTCCTACAACACCGACACCAGATTCTAAGCCGGCTCCCAAACCCGACACAGTAAAGGTGGTAAAGCCTACACCTACGACACCTACGCTTCCTAAGACTCCTACATCACCCACCACTCCCTCGACGCCTACAAAGCCGTCGACATCGCCGCTCTACAGCGGTGGGGCAGGACGAACGAAAATCACCTTCATGGGCATCGACTACCATGTCAGCAATGCGCTCGACAAAGTGGTGACGCTCAAGGGTATCGATGAAAACTCGCTTGCTGACGGACTTGAAACTCTCTACAAGAGCAACTACAAGCCGCTGCTTGACGACCTCCGCACCATGCGCAGCAAGGATCTCGGCAATGACTGGGCACTGTATTTGGTGGTCAAGAAGATTGCCGAGCAGTTTGGGGGCAAGAATGAGAGCGTGTTGATGAGGCAGTTCCTCCTCAACAACCTCGGATTCCGTGCCCGTATGGCCAAGGTGATACAGAAAAACGCTCTGACGCTCCTCGTGGCTCCGGCATCGCAGCTCTACGGCTGCGCGTTTATAGCGGAGGGCGACGCGAAGTTTTACGATGTGGAGTCGGATCAGCCGTACTCCTACAAGATGTGCTCGCGTGAAGCCCCCGATGCCAAGAACAAGATAGACATGAGTATGCGGCAGACTCCGCGTTTTGCCGGAGGGCGTAAGTCGTCGTCGCATCAGGGCAGCCGTTACAAGGCAGCAGCCTCGGCATCGGTGCCTGTGGAGCTGATGGAGTTTTACAACCAGTTGCCGCAGTGTGACTATGGCGTGTACGCTACCGCCAATGTCGACCAGAAGTTTTCTGACGAGTTGCTCGACGCTCTGCGCCCCGCCATCAAGGGCAAGAGCGAGCGCGAGGCGGCCAATATACTCTTGGATTTCGTGCAGAGCGGCTTTGACTATGCCACCGACCCCGAGCAGTTCGGCTACGAAAAGCCTTTCTTTGTCGAAGAGCTGTTCTACTATCCCAAATGCGACTGCGAAGACCGCTCGATGCTCTACCGCTATTTGGTCACCAAGCTCTTGGGGCTGGATGTCATATTGCTCGACTACCCCAACCACATAGCCACGGCTGTCCGCTTCAACGGCGACGTGCCGGGTGATTTCGTGGTAGGTGGCGGCGGCAAGTATATCGTCTGCGACCCCACATTTATCGGTGCTCCCGTAGGCATGGCGATGCCGCAGTTTAAGAACGTGGCCGCCGACCTGCTGAAATACTGATAAAGCTAACGTTGAATAAGAGCCTGTCTTGGATTAACGTTTGAATTTCTACAAGTTATTTCGGAGGGCTTTGCTTCTTGCAGACGAGCGAGTGTGGCAGCCACCTTACCGACTCAAAAGGAGCAAAGCACCCGAAAGAACGCAGCCGAGACAGCCTCTTACACCTTTATAATACGGCATCTTTGGGCCCTCAGCCACAGCCTTACTCGTTATAATAGCCCGCTATGTGCCTCGTCAGACTATGGCATATGACTCAAATCCTGCCTATAAAAATTTAACTGTTAATCCAAGACAGACTCTAAAGATTATGAAAATTAAAGTATTCATAGTCGCAAGTATGATGTCTCTGGGTGTCGCTATTGGCACCCAGGCTTCATCTTGCGAGCCGTCCGTTGCCGTAGGCGCGTCATTAGCTCCTGCGGCAAGTCAAACCACAGCAAAACGAACAACTGTCTCAAACATGTCTGACGGCTATGTTATGACAGCCAAAGGTTTTGGCCCGATAAAGGTGGGGATGTTGTCAACCGCGATTCCCAAAACGCTTTCGGGTGTCTATGATAAACTCGTGTATCATAGGAATACCAATAATAAGCCCACCGAGACGTGTGAACGTTCATATCCACACATTAAAGGGTTTTATATCGGCACTCTCGGGACTATACAGACAGTCATACTCTATGTAGATAAGCGGTCTAAATTGTGCGGTGCGGTGGTTTATTCACCCAAAGTAAAATCGGAAGCCGGAGTCTATCCCGGTATGCCTGAAAGCCAATTAAAAAAGGTCAAGGGTATACAAAGCGATGTGGATGTAATGAGCGGAGAGACCGCTTATTGGGATTCTAACCACATAGCATATTGGCTGACATGGGAAGGACCCTCAAAAGTTGCCGGCATGGCTTTCGGAGACTACATGGAGTGACGCTCCGACACTTATCATAAACCAAATACCACCAATCTATAAATTATTAACTATCAAAAAAATTACAATGAAAAAGGTATCTAAGATTGTTGCCGTCATGCTGTGTATGACGGCGATGGCTATGACCTCATGCAAAAGTGATGACGAACCCGAAGTCCCTGTGAATACTTCAGGTATTCCAAGCGATGACCTTGCATCGGAAAATCCATCCATCGGCAGTGCTACTACCTCAATCCCCAACATGCAGTACACCGTGGAGCCAGACGGCGATGACGCAATCATCCGTTTAGACATGACCGGCATACAACAGGCCGGCAGTTATGACTGGATGCGTCTGGTCGGGACTGCTCAGGACGGCCAGAACGTATGGCTGTCGGTTGACGGAAAGCCTAAAGGCATATCGGTCTACAACAATGCGGATGACAACGCTAACGCACAGGTGCTTTCAGCTGATTTGGTGTTCCTTGTCGACAACTCTGGCAGCATGAGTCAGGAAGCTAATGCCATAGCCCGCGACATCAAGGAATGGGCGGTGAAACTTGCTGCGTCAAGCCTTGACATCAAATTTGCCTGTGTAGGTTACTCGGAGTATGGCACAATCAACGGCGCTATCAATTTTACCGACGTAGAGTCGCTGAGTGCTTTCCTTGACCGTTATACTGGGACAAGTCGCACGACAGGCTTTGTGGGCGAGGATGCAGAAATACTTAAAAATGCGGCTGATGCCATGCAGAGAGTCTATGACGAATGTGGCGGCATGGCTCTGCGTTATGCTGATGCCAATCTGACTTTCCGTCCGGGTAGCAACCGCATATATGTCAATTTCACCGACGAACCCAATCAGCCGAACAGTAATGAGGATTATTCGGTAGAGTTCTTCGCCGACCAGGCTAATTGGAGTACAAACCAGGGTACGGTGCATACGGTATATAGCGCCAGTCCATCATTTACCGAACGGCCTCTGTATCGTGAGTATCCATGGCGTATCTCCGAATACACAGGCGGTACTATCCTGTATGCTTCGTCGAATTTCTCAGGTGTGACATTGGATAGTCTTCCTGTGACAGGAGCCATGACCAACTCATACGTGATACGTTTCACCAATGTGCGCGAATTTATGGACGGCAACGACCATGAGGTGAAGATTACCGTGCTTTCGACCGATGGCGAGACTCGTGCCGAACGCATATTCTATATGAATTTCGGCGTAGCGCAATAACACACATATTGATATGAAACACGGCTGTCAGAATACAGCCCATTAAAGATAATAGCCATGGAGGTATCTGTGGCTATTATTTTTTACTGTGGCGGAGGGGGTAGGAGATGGCGTAGGCTGCGGCCTGGAAGATGACTATTAGTGCGGAGCAGGGTACGTCTGCTACGGTGCTGAGAAACAGTGCCGAGTAGGAGGTGACGAGGCTGATAGCCACTGCATAGAGAGCCATCGGGGCGTAGCGGCGTGTGAGGTTTTCGGCTGCAAGAGCCGGCAATGCGAGAGATGACATGAGCAGCATCACTCCGATGAGGCGGATGGTCAGGACTATGCCGATGCCTACGAGCATGGTCATCATCAGGTTGATGGTGGAGACTTTCAGGCCGCTGACACGGGCGAAGTCGGGGTCGAACGCGCAAGCCATGATGTGGCGGTGCCCGATGACGAGAACCGTCAGCAGCACGGCGGCATATACAGCTTCCATGATGAGGTCGGCGGTGCTGATGGTCAGGATGTTGCCGAAAAGAAATGTGGTCAGTTCGGGGACATAACCCGGTGTCATGAATACGAACAGTACGCCTATCGCCATGCCTATCGCCCACACCACTGCTATGGCCGAGTCGGAACGGACGCGGCCGCTTGCCGACATCCTCTCCACAATCAGCGACGACCCTATGGCAAATGCCATCGCCGGCCACAGTGGGTTCCAGCCGAGGAAATAGCCGAGGCCAAGACCGCCGAAACATGCATGGGTCACACCCCCTGCCAGGGCAGCCATGCGTCGGCATACCACGTAGACCCCTATAAGGGCTGCAGTGATGCTGATGAGTCCTATGCCCCAAAGGGCGTTTTGGAAGAAACCGTATTGAAGCAAATCCATTGGAGTCTATTGTTGCGCCTTGCTTATGGGCGTGTCTGTGTCGTGTTCACGCATACGTAGCAGCAATTCGTCGCGCACGGCTTCGGGAAGCATCAGATGCCGCATACCTATGCAACGCGCCCACAGACCCAGCTCGTCAGCCGGGACCGACATCATTACATCGCGAAACTCCTCTATCTCATCATTGGTGTAGTCGGCAGGCTTCTTGCCTTGGAACCGGTCAAGCTCCTCGTCGTCGAAGTAGAGGTCTTCGGCTGACTTGGGAAGCCCTTTTTCGCATATGGCGTGGAGTCCGCAGCAGAGTCCCGATGACGAGTGGCAGCTGTCAGCGGAGGCGGTGTAATCGTCGTTGGTGGATGTGACCTTAGACACCGGTCGGTTAGCTGCCACACGGCGTTTGCGCCACTGCGAGTAGCGGTAAAATATATAGAGAGTGAGTGCTATCCAGACTATGAGCAGTAAAAAGGGCAGCATGGCGTGGGGCTGGTTACTTATCGTCAGCGTCGTTCTCGGAGGGTTCTGAAGCGTCAATGACAGTGAATCCTGCGCTGCGCATGTCGTCCCAAAATGTCGGGTAGCTCTTGCTGACCACTTCGGCATCGTTGATGACGATGCCCGGGATGAATATGCTTACGGCGGCGAGAGCCATGGCCATGCGGTGATCGTCATACGTGTCGAAGCGGGGCATCTCGAATATCGGAGTGCGCCGTCCGTCCCATTCCATCAGGTCGTCGCCGGTAACCGCGACATTCACTCCGATTTTGAGCAGTTCGCGGCGCATCGCCTCTATGCGGTCGGTCTCTTTGATGCGGAGCGAGTGGAGTCCAGTGAACTTGAACGGTATGCCGAGCAGCGCACATGTGGCTATGACTGCTTGCGCCAGATCGGGGCAGTCGGAAAAGTCATAGTTGATACGCGCATCCTGGTCGGGAGATGCCAGCAGGTCAAGGTCGGCATCCTCGCCGTCGGCGGTGTTGATGCCGAGGTGGGTGAATATTTCGCTTACCACGGAGTCGCCTTGCTTACTCGGAAGTTTGAGACCGTCGAGCCCAACAAATCCGCTGCTTACGGCTGCGATTTCGTACCAGAACGCTGCCGCGCTCCAGTCGCCCTCAATGGTGAAATCGCCCGGGCGGTAGGATGCTGCCGGGACTGTGATGGTGTTGCCTGTGAAATCGGCCTCCACGCCGCGCTCTGCCATCATGGTGAGTGTCATAAGTATATAAGGGCGTGAGGCTATTTCGCCTTCCAGCGTGAGTGTGAGGCCGTTGGTCATCACAGGACCTGTCATCAGCAGGGCGGATATGTATTGCGAGCTGATGTCGGCTTTGACTTTCACCTCGCCGCCTGCGAGTTTGCGGCCACGTATGCGCAGCGGAGGGAATCCATCTTCAGCGACATACTCTATGTCGGCTCCGGCCTGCCGCAGGGCATCAACGAGGGCATGGATAGGGCGGTGGCGCATACGGTCGCTGCCGTCAAGCACGATGTCGCTGCCATCCGTTGCTGCATAGTAGGCTGTCAGAAAACGCATGGCGGTGCCGGCAGCCCCTATATTGACTTCGCGGGCATCCCGACCTTGGGTGAGCGCAGCCGACAGGACATCGGTGTCATCGCACTGCGCCAGATTGCTAATCGTACCCTCTCCGTCGGGGGTAAGGGCTCGGAGTATGAGTGCCCGGTTGGAAAGGCTTTTTGACGATGGGAGCGAGATTGATGCTTCCAGTATGCCGTCGGGCGGCGTTATGCGCAGATTCATTGCTGTGAAAGGAGTAATTTCTTGAATGGGGCGAAATGTCGCTGCATCGGTATCGACTGCTTCTCCCCTTTGAGGAATGCGTTCAGGCGGTCAGGAATAGCGACTTCTTCTCCGATTATGGACTCCACGGTGTCTTTGAACTTGGCCGGGTGGGCAGTTTCAAGGAATATGCCAGTTTCATCGGGGGCGAGACCTTCAAGCAGGCTTCGGTATGCTACAGCTCCATGAGGGTCAAGCAGGTAGCCCTCCTTAGCGAACGTGTCGCGCAGGGTCTCGGCTATCTGTTCGTCGGTGTATGTGCAGCCTGAGATTTCGGCAGTGATGCGCGAGTGGTCGTGGCCGTAGAGGTCAAGCACCCGGGCGAAATTGCTCGGGTCGCCCACATCCATGGCGTTGGCTATGGTGGCTATGGATGGCCGGGGGTTGTATTTGGCAGTCTGTAGATACTGATAGAAGATGTCGTTGGCATTGTTTGCCGCAATGAATCGTTTGATAGGCAGGCCCATACGTTTGCCGATAAGTCCGGCGGTGATGTTGCCGAAATTGCCGCTCGGCACTGACACTACGACATTGTCGGTGCGCATACCCTTTGCTGCAAGCTGGGCGTAGGCATGGAAGTAGTAGAACATCTGGGGCAGGAAGCGGGCCACGTTGATGGAGTTGGCAGAAGTCAGCTGCATGGCCTCGTTGAGTTCGGCATCCATAAATGCCTGCTTGACAAGAGCCTGGCAGTCATCGAAAGTGCCGTTGACTTCAAGCGCGGTGATGTTTTGGCCGAGCGTGGTAAACTGTGCCTCCTGTATGGGGCTTACCTTGCCTTCGGGGTAAAGGACGAATACACGCACACCCTCCACACCGAGGAATCCGTTGGCGACGGCACTGCCTGTGTCGCCCGAAGTGGCTACCAGCACATTGACCATGCGGCCATTGCCGCGCTTGGCATTGAAGTAGCCGAGCAGACGGGCCATGAAGCGAGCGCCTACATCCTTGAACGCCAGAGTGGGCCCGTGGTACAGCTCAAGAGCATAGCGGTTTTCATCCACATGCACCAAAGGTATGTCGAAATTGAGCGTTTCGCTGACTATGCGTTTCAGCTCCTCGCTTTCTATGTCGCCGCCAAATAACGTGTTGGCTACGACATATGCTATGTCGGTGAGGTTCATCTCGCCGATGTTGTTGAAAAACGCCTGCGGTAGCACACCGATTGTTTCAGGCATGAACAGGCCTTTGTCAGAGGCGAGGCCGTGTACCACCGCCTCTTCGAGAGTCGCCATCGGGGCTTTGCCCGACGTGCTGTAATATTTGATATGCTGGCTCATCAGTGTATATGAGTATTATTGTCGCTATTTTAGAAATTCGCGGATGAATTCATCGCCCTGCATCAGGCCGTAATAACCGTTGGCGGCTTCGGCCTCGGTGTAATGCTTGACACCGTCGGGTGTGATGTCGGGACGGTAAATCAGGAAAGGCACAGGGTGGTTGGTGTGTGTGCGAAGATGACACGGAGTGGGATGGTCGGGCAGCACTGCAATGGCTACCTCTTCATCCATCTCATTTACTGCATCAAGCAGGGGGCGCAGCACTCGCTGGTCGAGGTATTCGACAGTGCGTTTTTTCAGCACTGCGTCACCTTCGTGTCCGGCCTCGTCGCTCGCCTCTATGTGGAGGAATACGAAATCGGCATCTCCTTTGAGAGCGTCAATGGCAGCCTGTACCTTGCCCTCGTAGTTGGTGTCGGCAAGACCTGTGGCACCGGGGACTATGACAGGGGTAAGACCGGCGTACACTCCTATGCCACGGATGAGATCTACGGCTGAAATCACTACACCTTTCTTTATGCCGAAGAGCGTCATCATCGTCTCCATCGAAGGTTTGTATCCCGGACTCCACGGCCATATGCTGTTGGCGGGGTCTTTGCCCTCGGCTATGCGGCGGATGTTGACAGGGTGGTCACGCAGTATCTCTTGCGAATCGAGGATGAGGGCGTTGAGGTAGTCGGCTGTCTCCTCCGCTTCGGGTACGTCGGCTTTTATCATCACATCCATCGACTGCGCACCCGGCACATCGTGGGGTGGAGTACATGATATGCGTTTGTCGGCATCCTTGACCTTGAGGAGATGCCGGTAGCTTACGCCTGTGTATATTTTGAAACGACCGTCGGCGAGACGGGTGTTGAGTGTTTTGATGAGTTCGTCGGCCTCCTCGGTGGATATATGTCCGGCTGAATGGTTCTTGATGGTGCCGTCGGGGTTAAGGCATATCAGGTTGCATCTGAGAGCCATTTCGTCAGGGTCGATGTCTATGCCCATGCTGGCGGCTTCGAGAGACCCGCGCCCCTCAAATACCTTGGGAACGTCGTAGCCTAATAATGACAGGTGGGCGATTTCGCTGCCCGGGTGCATCCCGTCGGGGACAGTGGAGAGCAGTCCGAGACGGCCATGCTCCGCCATCATGTCGAGAGTGGGAGTTTCGGCGGCTTCAAGCGGGGTCATGCCACCTAAAGCGTCGCAGGGTTCGTCGGCCATGCCGTCGCCGAGGACTATTATATGTTTCATGCGTTTGAAAACTTTTCAGAATGTGGTGTTTCCTCTTAGGAGGAGAGGCTTATCGGATGTTGGCTATGCTTATTATGTCGGCAAATACCCCGGCAGCTGTCACTTCAGCACCGGCTCCGTAGCCTTTGATGACCATGGGGTACTCCTTGTAACGCTCGGTGGTGAGCAGGATGACGTTGTTGCTGCCTTCGAGGGAATAGAACGGGTGGTTGTGGCCTACGCGTTTGAGCCCTACGCTGACAGCTCCGTTTTCGAGGGTCGCGACGAACCGGAAATGCTCATCCTTGGCCTCAGCCTCGGCACGCTGGCGTTCAAACTCGCCGTCGAGCGACTTGATGTTTTCGAAAAACTGCTCTATGGTGCCTTCAAAATATTTTTCGGGAACGAACAGATTGCGCACCACATCGGTCTGGTCGACCTTGTAGCCGGCTTCACGGGCGAGTATGACAAGTTTGCGGATTACGTCCTTGCCCGAAAGGTCGATGCGCGGGTCGGGTTCGGTATATCCTGCATCCTGAGCCATGTGGATGGCTTGGCTGAGAGGAACATCCTTGCTCAGGACGTTGAATATGTAATTGAGGGTGCCCGATACTACAGCCTCGATTTTGAGAATCTTGTCGCCGGAGTTGATGAGGGAGTTGATGGTGTTGATGATGGGCAGACCGGCACCGACATTGGTCTCAAACAGGAATTTGACATCCTTTTTGCGGGCTATGGTTTTGAGCTGCTTGTAGCTCTCGTAGTCGCTGGATGCTGCTATCTTGTTGGCTGCCACGACATTGACGTTGTGTGAAAGCAGAGTGGGGTAGAGGGCGGCAATCTGCTCGCTGGCGGTGCAGTCGACAAACACGGAGTTGTAGATGTTCATTTTCAGCACCTCGTCAACGATGACCTGCGGTGTGGCATCTATCCCTTTATCCTTAAGTAGTCGGGGTGCGTCGGTTGTCTCAAGACCGTTGCGGTCAAAGATGGCACGTTTGCTTGACGCAATGCCCACCACGTTGAGCCGCAGGTTTTTATTGCGCAGCAGTTCGGTCTGCTGCTTGCTTATCTGACTGAGAAGGCTGCGGCCGACGTTGCCGATACCCACGAGAAACAGGTTGAGCACCTGGCTTTCGGAGAGGAAAAACGAGTCGTGTATCACGTTGAGAGCCTTGCGGAGGCTCTTTTTGTCGATTACAAATGAGATGTTGGTTTCCGAAGCACCCTGGGCGCAGGCTATGACGTTGATGCCGTTAGAGCCGAGGGTGTTGAAAAGTTTTCCGGCGATGCCTGTGGTGTGCTTCATCTTTTCGCCCACCACAGCCACGGTCGCCAAATCCGGCTCCGCCTTGATGCTGTTGAACATGCCGCTTGAAAGTTCCTCGGCAAACTCCTCGCTGAGCACCTTGACGGCGAGGTCGGCATCGGCGTTGCGCACGGCTATTGATGTGTTGTTTTCGCTCGCCGCCTGAGAGACGAGGAACACGCTGACACCGTTGCGTGACAGCGCGGTGAATATACGTGCATTTACACCTATGACACCCACCATGCAGAGGCTCGTGATGGTGACGAGACATGTGTCGTTGATTGACGAGATGCCTTTGATGAGCTGTCCGTCGCTCCCGCTCTCGTTGCTGATGCAAGTGCCGGGAGCGGATGGGTTGAAGGTGTTTTTGACTAATATGGGGATATTCTTGTGGTAGACAGGATAGATGGTGGGGGGATAGATGACCTTTGCGCCGAAATTGCACAGCTCCATAGCTTCGGTAAACGACAGATGGTCAATCACGTAAGCCGAATTGATAACCTTGGGGTCGGCGGTCATGAATCCGTCCACATCCGTCCAGATTTCCAAGACCTCCGCATCGAGAGCTGCTGCCATGATGGAGGCAGTGTAGTCGCTGCCACCGCGTCCGAGGTTGGTGACATCGCCTTTGGAGTCTGAGGCAATGAAGCCGCCCATGACGGCAGTGTTCCAGTCGTCGCCGTCAAAAGCTCCGTGGATAAGTTCCTGTGTCAGCTCGTTGTCAAGGATGTGCTGGCCGTAGGCGTTGGTTGTTGTCTTGATGATGTTGCGTGAATCGAAATGCGTAGCACCCGTGATGATGTTGCTGATTATCACGCTTGAAAGCCGTTCGCCGTAGCTGACGATGATGTCGAGAGCGCGGGGCGACAGGTCGCGGAGCAGGGTCACGCCGCGATATATGTTGGCGAGTTCGTCAAGCAGCAGCCGGGTCTTGTCCATGGTGTCGCTGCGGCGTGATTCGGGTACGATGCCCTCGATTACGTCCACGTGGCGTTGCACTATCCGTGCGTATGACTCCAGATAGGCTACATCGTCCTTGACAGCCAGATTGGCAGTGGCGATAAGCTGGTCGGTGATGCCGCCGAGGGCAGAGACCACCACGACCTTACGTCCGGGGATGCCTTCGACTATGCTTTTGACATTACGCAGACTCTCTACAGTGCCTACCGAAGTGCCGCCAAATTTCAGAACTTTCATATGTTGTTGTATCGATACGGGGTTGGAGCATCCTGCCAGCCGGTTGATTGTTTTGCAGATTATGTAGCCGTAAGAAGCTGTTTAGATTTAAAAACAGCTTCTAAGCCTCATGCAGGATACCGAAAATGATATGTAAGTTGCTTATAAGCTTTCAATCTACAAATTTAGCAAATTCCCCCCAACCGCCCAAATCCCCGGAAATCCCAATCCCAAATCAATCACAAGTATATGCAGATTGTTTGAAATGAGCGGTTGTTGCATCAATGCAGAGGGTAAAAGAGGGTAAATACAAGACTATAGGTATAAAAACGGTTATCCATCTTTTATTATGAAGCGGATAACCGTCATTAGGTTGATTATGTTAGTTATGCGAAAGGGTCGGGGACTTCTCCCCAATCACCTCGTTGGTGGTGCTCAATCGCGCGGACTCTAGCAGACTCAAATAGCCTATCCATGTAAAACTCTGGATAAGCTTCTTTTATTTGAAAAATGACATAGTCAAACAATACTACTAATACAGCAGAGCAATGTTTTACGCACCAATCAGGATAGGATGGATTTATATCAAGGACATCTGCTAAAGAAAGTCCGTTGTATTTTCCGAAATTAAACTGGTCCTCAATGGTTTCAAAAGTGCAAACAGGTGCCATCATGCCTCGATTTTTACTTCTTCGGGATTATATACCTCATATATGACTTGGTCTGTCACTTTGGAAATCCTGCGCGTGATAACCACGAAACTTGAAGCCATCCCACGGAGTTTTGAAGATGATTGGAAATACAAATCGTTTTCCCGTGGATAGTAAAAAGCTTGCCTTTCTTGAAGGGTTCCTTCCAGTTTCACTTCTGTAAATGAAGCGACTTTTGACTCTACCGATTCTCCAGTATATGTTTGCTTGTATGCATTGCGTCGCCCTTGATACTCCGATGATAAGAAGTGTGGCACATAGAGTAGATAGAGATTATATCTATCTTCACAAGCTTTTTGAACGGACGTGAAAATCGGGAATCGACAAAATTGATTGCAAATAATGGAGACAACTCGATTGGAAAGCACATTTGCCTGTCCGAGTGCTGGCATATCTCTAAGAGGGAGTTTCTCTACATCTAATTCTTGTTCTGGAACTGCTACAAAGCCATAAATATGTGCCGTGTACTCAACTGTCGGCAGTTTTACCTCCATTCCTTTGGTTAATTCTTTGCCATTAGCTACGGCTTCAAATAAATTCATTGTTGAAGTTTCAATCATCATAAATACTTAATTATTTATTTTGAAAATACTTTAAGGTATTTTTCTCCTGCTTTAATAATGAATAATCCATTACCAATAAAAATATCTCGTGGAATACCGCTGTATATTACGCATCCATCTGCTCTAATTATTTCGATATTCTTTGCTGTCAAATTAGAACCTATCAAATAGCCATTGTCTATATGAAGATTGGATTTGAGGTCATCGAAAATTGTTTCTGATGATGCGTCGTCAGGTATAACAAATGTTTTGACTACACGCACCGCAGGGTTGTAATTAATGTTGCCTTCTTGTGTTGCTCGTATAGTTACTTTTCCAGGTGCTAAACAATCGATAAAAGTTCTATTCCCGGACTTATACTCTGAAACATTTCCCGATATGATGTAATCAATTTCAAGACCAGAATCAGTGGAAGCTAAAAGTTCTATTTGATCTCCTGATGAAACATTGTTAAAATCTTGCTCCCAAGTTATTGTCTGATTTATTTTGGTGATGGTAAGCATACCCTTAATATAATTAAAGGAATAGTTTGTGGCATCTGCGTTGCCGATGTTAATCTCATACTCGCCACAGTCTGACAGCAATGTCGCTTCTGTGCTTATAATCGGGGCTGATTTTAAATTTTGCGCCGATTCATTGTTTACAAAACCGCTTATTGTATATGTCAACTCAGGATTTTCTGTTTTATAAGGTCTTTCCTTGTCATCTGCTTTTATTGTCAGAGTCCTTTTGCCAATGGATAGGTTTCCATTAACATAATTGATGGTATAGTTGGGCGATTCTGCTCCAGAGATAGCAATAGAATAATTCCCCACTTCGCTATTTTTTACGGCGTTGGTTTGCAATGTCGGTTGCACAGTCAAACAATTTTTATCATCTCCATTAACAAAGCCAGACGCTTTGTAATCTAAGGGAGGGTTATCTTCAAAATATAGCTTAGATGCATCGTTAGCTTTTAAGATAAGATTCTTTGGGAGGATGCTTAAAATGCCATTGTTAATTCTTGAAATCATGTAATTTCTTGCCTCAAAATCAGTTGCAGAAACAATATAATCTCCAACTGTCGATGCAGAATTAGCATCAGTTACAAACTTTGGGACTGATACCCAATAGGGAGAAGTTTCTTCATTTTTTAAGCCTTCATATGTCAGAGAAAATTGGGGGTTGTTATCTCCATAGATTTTTTCCGTATTGTTGATTGACGCATTTAAAGCGGCTTTTGTAATAATAAGGCATGCATCATCATATTCAAACTTATAGTTAGGACTTTCTGCGTCTTTAAGTGCAATAGGATATGTCCCGACATTAGATTTGCGAGATGCTTGAATCTCATATGAAACTGCTTTTGTCAAAACTTCTTCATTTTCACCATTTTTAAATCCACTGTAATGTATTTCTGGTATTGGATTATCTTCCCCATATTCTCGCGTAAGGTCAGGGCAAGATACAAGTATTGGTGCAGCTGTGATACTTAAAGTGCCTGGTCGATATCTTTTAATCTCATATCCATCAACATTGCCATCACAACTAACTTTTATGGGATATGAGCCAATGCTGGAATATCTGGTAGCTTCACACTCATAACTTGCATGATACCCCTCTGCTAAAAGTGATTCGTCACCAGGAATTACCCCATTAAATTTAGTTTCAAAATTAGGATTTTCATCCCCATATTCCTTGTCGCATGATATAGCTTCGGGTTCCAAAAAAGCTAATTCGCGAGTAAGTCTGCAGTCAGAGATGGATAAGGTGTATGATTTCTGTGTTTGCATACTTAACAGGAACATTACATAAGATTCTTCGAATATAGTGAATGAGTATTCTGAAGCAAAGGGTTTATTGGAACCTCTTGTCTCGTTTATTAAGTAATCATCGGAAGTATCAATTATATCATCGGTGGAAACGATTATTCGAAATATTTTCGTAAATCCACTGCCATAATCTGGATCCGGTCCCCCATTATAGTTGAAGGAACATTTATATTTACCGGGGTTTAATTTCATCGTTTGAGTTATGGCGCAGGTATAATAGCCCCAACTGGCGCTACTACCACCAGCCTTGAGATAACATACGCCATCCTCAACCCAAACTTTTGAGAAATTTGGATTATCTGATGTCCTTGTCTCCCAGCCATCTAATCCCTCAGTAAAGTCTCCATTAGAAAGGAGGTTTTCGTTTTTATTATAACCAAATGCATATATGGTCCAAATGGATAATAAAGTAAATATGATTGCTCTCATAAGATGTGTGTTAAATAATTGTAATGGATTTTATATCGTGTGATGATATGAGAATTTCTTCTCCGTCCTCTGTAATCATGCCAACGATGCTACGCTGAGGACAATCAGCTTGAACTGCTTTTATGAAATTTCTTACAGTAACGTCTTTTTTGTGCCATTGACATATTCAATGGTCACGGTCTTTCCATGGAATAGCTTGATAATCACCTCATCATTTTCATTTTCTAAAATTTCAAGATTGGTCATATTATCATGTGTTTTGTAACCAAGCAGCCCGACTTGGAATGAATAAAAAAGAGGCGTGGGCTGTTATGCCACGCCTCTATGAGTAGGTGCTTAGGAATACCTTTATGCGAAGATGTGGAAATAACAGCTCCACGCCTGTATGGACGTGGAGACAGTCATGACATTCTCTTGCGCATCGAGTATAGGTTCCTAAGCTTTACTCATACAAGCAGAAGACATAACGTCTCTTGTGTTAACTATGTAGTGAACGGGCCGCTGCCCGTACAATCGCAAAGTTAATATATTTTTCTATTTATTGACATTTTTACATCAATAAAAATTTGGTCTTCATGGAACAAATGTGGGTGAGAATCGGAGTTGCGTAAAAGTGTTAACTTTGTGAGAAACTAATGAATTTAAGATGAAGGTGAGAAAGATGCTGCTGGGGGCGACGTTGATGGTCGCTGCGGCTGTGGGCGGTGAGGAATATGTGAGCATATCGGGGCGCGTGACAGACTATCGGGGCGAGCCGGTGGATTCGTGTGCGGTATGTGTGTCAAATCCTGATTTCTCCACGGCGTATATGACGATGACGGACGCTGACGGGTTCTACAGGATAGACAGCGTGGCGCGAGGGGCGTATGCCAATGTCTGCGCTATGCGCCCGGAGGAGTATCCGCGACAGAAAGCCGTAAAACCCGAGGACATGAAATTGGAGTTTTGGGCATGGAACGTCATAGCCGACAGGGACTTGACATTGAACCTGCGTTATGACAAATTAGAACTGTACGGCACTACTGCGTTCTGCGAATACGGCGGACGGCCTGAAATGTTCATCTACACCCGTCCGATGAGCGTCACGAAAGTGCTGAGCTATGAGGACTATATGGATAAGGCTGTATGGGAAAAACATAGCAATGTGACCGTGGAGCCTGAATATATGGAGTTTGAGGTGTATGTGGACGGGAAGAAGTACGAGATTATCTCAGTGCAGCATCTGTCGTTGCCCAATACTAACGGCAATCCTGTCAACGACGACTGCTATCTGATTCAAGTGCCGATGCCTGAGGATGTGCATTACCGCAAGGATGGCAATTATGAGGTGAGAGTGGTGGGGCATAACACCCAATATGACGAATGGGGCGAGAGCGTCTGCTATCTGCGTCCCTTTGCCTACCGCTGGGGCGAAGCAAGGAAATAATAAACCATGTCCATCGTTTAACAAATTAAGAGGCGAACACTTTATTTCGTATCAAAATCCTGAAATAGGGACATTTCCCATTGATGGCTAAATCACGGGCGTCGTTTCCTTTCCTGAATCTCACAATCTCAAATTGATGAGGGTTGTATTTGTGAAGGAATGTTATCGGAACGCCCATCACTCCAGGATAATCCTTGGGTATGTCTTGTGTGCGGTTCACGTTTATACCTTCGTAGTTGTCGTATTTGGGATAATACATCTCATTTCCGGCATAGACCTTGCTTAAATTTATGAACTCTCTCCGTGAGGGCGTTTCTAAATTGGTCAGCCAAAGGCAGTTGTTGGGGGAGATTATTTTATTGCCCATTTCATCGGTCCTCGTCTCTGTCCCATACAAACTGTATGATTCGGGAACGATGAAACCTGAGATGCCGCGTCCTAAATTCACTCCAAGCCATGCTTTGTTTTGCTGAATGAGCTTGAATATGTCTTTGTATGTGATGGCATTGATATTGCCGATGATAAGAAAACTTTTATGATGACTGGTAATCACAGATACAAATTCCCTGAATAATGAAAAAGGAGGGTTCGTGACTATAATGTCGGATTGCTGTAGAAGGGCGATACATTCTTGGCTGCGAAAATCACCGTCACCTTTGAAAAAAACGATATGGGGGGGGGCTGATGGGTCTGCCTCGTAGCCGTCAAAAACGGTATAATACCCTTTTCCGCATGTGTATGGCTGGAATAAATCGTATGTCGACGGCCTGTAGCATGACGCAATAAGGCGCTTCAGGCCGAGACGCTTGAAATTGTCATGGAAGTATTTGTAAAAGTTGCTGATATAAGGGTCGTCGCAGTTGCAATAGACGGTTTTCCCGTTAAAATCCGATTCGTAATGCACCAGTTCTCTCTCGATGTCGTCAAGCAAGGTGTAGAACTCATCGCTTTTTGCCCCCTTGGCTTTATGCAGCAGGGCGTTAGAAGCATTTCTTGCCATAGTCTTACTCTTGCTTGTGGGTTGTTAACTGCTTAAAGAGCCGACTCCCCAACGCCGTAAGTGCGGAAGTGGCGATATCCAGCATTATCTTCATCATTTCGTTGACGCTCCAATCCTCGCCGTCCCCTTGTGTGTAAATGGATGCAGCTTGCAGCATTATTGTTTTGTCGTCATGATGTACGAATTTGTTAAGGCAGAGGTTTGTGTTTATGGGCATTCCATAATTTGCCGCCGTCAGTCTGTCAAGCCGGTTTAACATCCCTGAATCATATTCGAGGACTACCAGCCTCCCATCAGGACGCATGACTTTAATGGTTTCTGTAAGGAAATTAGAACCTGCGAGGAATAAGACGTATGGGAAATAAGACTCCCCAAGCATATAGTTGGCAATTTCAGAAATGTTTTTGTGTGACCGTTCTATGGCATTTCCAGCCGCCATTAAATCCTGATTGTTGTTTTTGCCGACAAGAATCCCGGATTTGATGTTTTCAATATCCCGGCCTTGGTATTTGGCTTCTGATACTAAAATGACATGCCATACACCCATGTCGTCTTTGACTTCAATCAATCCTCCATCTGGAATAATGCTTGAATTGGGAACAAATAATGTCTGCCCCAAGCTGGAGTCGATTCTTTTTAGTGCGTCGTTGATTTCCTGTTTTCTTATGCTGCTCCTGAACCGAAATTCAAGAGTGGGAAAACGTTGTTGGAGTTGGGATAGGACTGCGTGCGAAACCTCTCCTACGGTTGTGTCGTGCAATTTGGCATTAGGACCGAAAATGCCGATTTCTCCATGGGAATCTTTGTGCTGTATGGTTAATCTTTGAGATTGGTTTTTCTTGGCCATGTTGCTTTATGCGCACGTCTTTATGAGTGAATCGATGCAGTGTTCATAACGCAAAATTAACGAATATATTTGTGATGTACAATATGCAAAGCAGAGGGAAGAAACGCCGATACTCTTATCTGCGTTTCCCGGCATGTCTGACCCAAAGAATCACGGACAAGGGAAAAGTTATTGCCAGTCCGGCATAAACAGGGACAGAGTGGACGATTGCGATGAGAGCCGTCGCAATAAGCTGCGCAAAAAGGAAGAAGAGGATTGGCGTTTTGTAACTCAGCAAAGACACCGAGCGGCCTTTTGTGCATTTTCGTGAAATGCAATAAGTGCAAAATACGCATGTGCTGAAAACAAGCAATATCCACAGGTATTTAAGACGACCCTCAAATATCCAAAAGCCCCCGAAAAGAGAGAATAGATTGGCGCACACAGCTATTCGTGATGTCAGCATTTCAGCATCAAACAGGGATTGTGGTGTGTCGGACATTGGAACTTGCGATTGCGTATGGTGTAAATGGAATGAATGGCTGTAAATGAGAAGTCGGGAACTGTCTGAAGATAGTTCCCGACTTGCGTACCCGGACCCGGGATCGAACCGGGATGGATTGCTCCAACGGTGTTTGAGACCGTCGCGTCTACCGATTCCGCCATCCGGGCAAGCTGTCATCAGCGGTAGGCGACCACAAAGTTACGCATAAAATCCGAAATCGCAACAATCCTGAGAAATATTGACACCGATGACAGCTCTCCGACATACTCCGCAGCCGATCACATCGATGATGCCGGGGTCATGCATTGACGGCGATGGGGGCCGGTGCAGGGCCAGCCCTGACAAAAGCGTTGGCCAACGGGTGTCAATTAGGCGAAAAGTGCATATATTTGCATATTCTAATTTCTGAACCACGCCATATTACACACCATTATATGATCGAACGGATAGTTATCATCGACAATGTGGATCCTGTCAGCTTCTACGGGGTCAACAATTCCAACATGCAGCTCATACGCAACCTCTTCCCGAAGCTGAGGGTGACGGCTCGCGGATCGGTGCTGAGGGTGCTCGGCGATGAGGACGATACGGCTCTGTTCGAGCAGAAAATCAAGGAATTGGAGGCTTACTGCGCCAAGTACAACAAGCTGACCGAGGATGTCATCATCGATGTCATGCGCGGCGACAAGCCCAAGGATGTCAAGAGCGACGGCGTGGTTATATACGGTGTCAACGGCAAGCCCATCACTCCGCGCAACCATAACCAGAAGCTTCTCGTGGAGGCTTTCAACGACAACGACCTGACTTTCGCTCTCGGTCCGGCTGGCACGGGCAAGACGTATCTGGCCATCGCGCTGGCGGTCAAGGCTCTCAAAAACAGGGAGGCGCGAAAGATTATACTCAGCCGCCCGGCGGTGGAGGCCGGCGAAAAGCTCGGATTCCTCCCCGGTGACATGAAAGACAAGATTGACCCTTATCTGCAACCCCTCTACGATGCTTTGGAGGACATGATTCCGGCTGTGAAGCTAAAGGAATACATGGAGAGCAACGTAATACAGATAGCTCCGCTGGCGTTTATGCGCGGACGCACGCTCAATGATGCTATTATATTGCTTGATGAGGCGCAGAATACCACGGTGCACCAGATAAAGATGTTCCTGACCCGACTCGGCATGAACGCCAAGATGATTATCACCGGCGATGTCACCCAGATCGATCTCCCGCGCTCGGTGGCTTCAGGACTCGTGCAGGCGTTGAGGGTGTTGCGCAATGTTCCCGGAATCGGCAGGGTGGAGTTCGGCAAGAAAGACATCGTGCGCCACGCCCTTGTGCAGCGCATAGTGGAAGCCTACGACCTCTTTGACAAGGAGCAGCAGGCTGCGCAAGAGGCGGCTAAGTCTAATGAAGATAGCCCGAAAAACTCTTAACAATAAATCATTTTGCGCGTCATGCCGCCGTCTATGACTATGTTTTCCCCGTTGATGAAATCGTTGGCGGGGAGGGCGAGCGTCATGCACATGCGGGCTATGTCCTCGGGGATGCCGACACGTCCTGACGGATGCTGCGAGTGGTCGGCTTCCGTCAGGCTCTCGTAATCGGTCGTAGCTATCCATCCCGGAGAGATGCAGTTGACAGTGATGTGGAGCGGGGTCAGCGACATCATCAGCGAGTGGGTCATGGCGAGGATTGCCCCTTTGGAGGCGCTGTAGGCTGTGGTGTCGGCTTCGCTTTGCAGGGCGCGGGTGCTGGCGATGTTTATGATACGTCCGTAGGGGTTCTTCTCGGTTTGGTTTGTGCGGTGGATTGCCAGCGTCCGGGCGGTGACGAGCAGGGGAGTGAGATTGATGGCGAGCACACGGTTGAAGTCGCTGACCGAAGTGTCGATGAGGGGTTTGAAATCCGCAATGCCTACATTGTTGACGATGACGTCCAAGTCGCCCCACTCCTCCATGAGGGATGATAGTGTTGAGGCCAAACTGTCGGAGTCGGCGACATCCAGCGGTATGAATCGTGCGCCCGTCGCTTGGGCAGTCGCGGTGCCGTTCTTATGGTCGATGTCGCAGAACGCAGTGCGGCATCCGGCGTTGCAAAACTCCCTGACTATGGCACGTCCTATGCCAGATGCACCCCCGGTGACGAATACCCGGCGTACGCCCAACTTGTAGGTAACGCTTCCTGCCGCCTGTCCTGTAGGAGTCTTGCGCGGACGGTATGTTGTGGCGACACCACGGCGGTGTTGCTCCATCTTGTTTTCTAAGTAGTTGTCGGCCATGTTCTTGGTGATATGGTATACGGTACGAATATATAGCTTTTTGGTGATAAGGTATATGGTACAAAAGTAACCATAAAAAATGAAACCCGCCTACTCTTCACGAGCCGACGGATCTCTAACCTATGATTCACTTATTTCTTGTTGTCCTTTGTGTTGGAGTTGATTAGGGAATAGAAGAATAGCTATACAAATGGTTGTGCTGTGTCTTGTTGTCGTTGTTTGGGAACTGGCGCAGCCGCAGTCAGCAGCCCTCCGCCATAAATTCCGCCACAAAATTACTCAACAAATCCGAATCCCCCAAACATTTCCGGCTAAAACTCAAAACTACAGCTTAAGCAAGCACACCGAATCATATTATTCAAAAACTGCCGATAATACTAATAAAATAACGAAAAGAGAAAACCGGTACGAACTAAGAAAATTTCAAATGTTTGCAATCAAAATTAAAATGTCATAAATTAGCACGACAAATCCGAAACCCCTATTTGCCGCACGGAGCAGGTGCACCGGGGGTGCAGTACCACGGCCAGAACGGTGTGGGGTGTCGGAAATTTTGGCGGAATGGAGGGACGGGTGTTGCGGATGTGAAGAAAAAGATGTAACTTTGCACCTCAAAACGTCCTGCACCCGGTGTGCGCGGATTAAGGCTAACATAAACACAACACAATAAATCAAATACGGCAATGAAACGTACATTCCAACCCTCAAACCGCAAGCGTGTCAACAAGCACGGCTTCCGCAGCCGCATGGCCACAGCCGACGGCCGCAAGGTCCTCGCTCGTCGCCGCGCCAAGGGTCGTCTGCGTCTCACGGTAAGCTCCTCTATCGCCAGCAAGTAATCAAGGCGATAGTGACGCTCCGGCAGTCGATGCTTTAAAAACATCTTTTTTCAATCAGGCATAATTGCCGTTAATCCGGTTTCCGCCATGCGTAACGACCATGCTGCGGGCTGCGATTATCGGCATTTTGCTTTTTGTGGCGGATTTTTGGCTGGTTGTGTGAAAATTTCAGTATCTTCGCATGGAGTTGGATTTCGCAACAAAAGATGTCCGACAAGTGTTTTAACTTTAAAATTTTTTCTATTACCCCCAAAACACCCTAAATTGTTAAGGCTATGAAGATTACAGCATCGTTAACCGCTGCGGCTGTCGTTGCTACGACCATGCTGGCGGCATGTTCGGGCAACGGCGGCGAGACCGCCGGCAGCGAGGAAATTTCCAATTTTGAAATCCGCGAGCAGCTCAAGTCGGCATCGAAGAGCTACAAACTGGTATATGCGTCGGGCGACACGGCGTATGTCACGCTGTCGGCTACAGTGCAGTGGCCGGTAGAGTTCGGCGGGTCGGACGTGATAGCCCTCCGTGACACAATCATCAACGCTCTCGGCACCAAGTCGCCATATAATATCGACCAGGCGATGTCGGCATATGTCAATAACAACGAACTGATAGAGGCCGGGCCGCAGGTGACGGTGTCGCCTGTAGACTCCATATCCCCGATGACCGACGAAACTAACTCGTATGACATAGAGACCACCATTAAGGTCACAGAACTCAACGAGCAGACGGTCACATACCAGATTTATAACTATTCGTTTACCGGGGGCGCTCATCCCAATTACGCTTACATACCGTTTACTTATGACCTGTCGGCAGGCAAAGTGCTGACGTTCGACATGCTCTTCAAGCCCGGTAGCGACGATGCGCTTATGACATTGATACAGGAAGCTCTTGCCAACCAGCTCGGGGTGCGCGATCCGGCCAAGTTGGGCGAAGCCGGCGTGTTCACTGACCAGTTGTTTGTCAGCCGTAACGTGTTCGTGTCCGACGGTCAGATAGTGTTCCATTACAATCCTTACGAAATCGGCCCGTATGCTTTGGGTCAGATGGATGTAGCTCTGGCTCCTTTCGTCATAGAGAATCTGCTGACTTCCGAAGCCAAGAGCCTGTTGCTTAACTGATTATCTCTGAGTTTTTAAGACGGCGATATCATATGGGGCAGGGGACGCACGACGGTTTGCGTCCCCTGTCTCGATAGGGCTGTCCTTGCACAGCGGATGTAGTCATAATTTTGTGTTTTGGCACAAAATTATGCTGTGTCGGCTTCCTTTCCATGCGAAAATGTCGGCACTTTTTCAGATACTGACCGATAGTACTGTGCCATTAGATCCGCAGGAGGTGGAGTTGGGATTGTGGTGAAATTTTGGTATCTTTGCTGCCTGTAATCACCAACTGTAATCAATACATGGATTTTGACCCTCTTCCGGCCACGGACGCATTGGCTTGCATAGTCAATGGCCTTGTTGCTGTGGCACTTCCGGCATCGTTTGATGCTTCCCAGATTCTGGCTCTCTGTTGCGCATTGGTTGCGCTTGTAATCTCAGGGTTCGTTTCAGGCAGCGAAATTGCCTTTTTTTCCATCACTCCCTCCCAGATTGAAGAGATAGAGAGCCGCAACCCCTCGTCGCGTGCTTTGAAACTGCTGGCTCAGCCGGAGCGTCTGCTGGCTACGATACTTATAGCGAACAACCTGGTCAATGTGACCATAGTCGTGCTGTGCAACTATGCCCTTGGACCGGTGTTCGACGGGATGCCTGAATGGGCAAGTTTTGTGCTCCAGACCGTCATACTGACATTCCTCATACTGCTTTTCGGGGAGATACTGCCCAAACTTTATGCCAATACAAACAATCTCGGTTGGGCGCGTTTTGCCACCCCCGCCATGTACCTGATATCGGTGCTGTTCCGCCCGTTTTCGTCCGTTTTGGTCAAATCGTCGTGGATAGTCAAGCGGGTTGTGTCGAAGCAGGAAGAGACCGTGACCACCGATGACCTGTCACATGCGCTTGAGATAGCCGATGTGCAAAACTCTGATGCGAAGATGCTCGAGGGCATACTGCGTTTCGGCGACACTACTGCGTCGGAGGTGATGACCCCAAGGGTCGACATAACGGATATCGACATTTCCGCCGATTTTGCGGAGGTCATGAAGACTGTCATATCGAGCGGTTTCTCGCGGTTGCCTGTGGTCAACGGTTCGCAGGATGATATCAAGGGTGTGCTGTATAGCCGCGACCTGCTACCATATATAGGCGTGGAGCCGCCCAAGGGCTTTGAGTGGCAGTCGTTGCTGCGTGAGCCTTATTTCGTGCCTGAGTCGCGCCGCATAGATGACCTGCTGGAGGATTTCCGCCGTCGCCATCTCCACATGGCCATCGTCATCGACGAGTTCGGCGGTACCCAGGGGCTTGTCACCATGGAGGATGTGCTTGAAGAAATCGTAGGCGACATCGACGACGAATACGACACAGAAGAAAAGACCTACCGCAAGCTGCCTGACGACACGTATATATTTGAAGGCAAGACCCTCCTCAATGATTTCTTCCGCATCACCGGTCTTGACGAGGATGATTATAAAGAGGTTACAGCCGACAATGAGACCTTGGCGGGTATGCTGCTGTCGATCAAGGGCGATTTCCCTCGCGACAAGGAACCGCTCGTCTACGGCCGATGCCGCTTTCTCGTGCTTGACGTACATAACCACCGCATCGCCGAAGTGCGCGTAAAGGTGATGCCCGATATACAGACTCCGGAATGAACACATCTGAATATTCACCCCTCACCATCAGGATAGGTAGCATAGAGGAACTTGACCATGCAGCATCGCAGGTGCTGTCGGCCATAGGCCATAGGACTGTTGTGGCGTTCCACGGTGCGATGGGAGCCGGCAAGACTACGCTTATCAACGCTATCAGCAGCCGTCTCGGTGCTGTGGACGATGCTACTTCGTCACCGTCGTTTTCCATAGCCAACGAATATGTCGGAGCTGACGGCGATACGATATACCACTTCGACCTTTACCGGCTCAATGACATAGAGGAGGCGTATGACATGGGATTTGAGGAATATCTCGACAGCGGCAGTCTGTGCCTGATAGAGTGGCCCGACATCGCCGAGTCGCTTTTGCCTGACGACACCGCGCATGTCTATATTAAGGAGATGGACGACGGCTCTCGCGAAGTGAGGGTCATCTGAGGTGGGATGCCGCCAAGGTAAACACCGACAGGCGGAGCGTCGGGTCGGCTGAATGTAGTGCCTCTGCTGCTGCCAGTATGGTCGCGCCCGTAGTCAGGACATCGTCTACTATCAATACATGCGACAGCCCTCTTAGCTTGTCGGGAAAGGCTTTGAATCCGTTACGGGCATTTATCCACCGGGCATAGGCGTTACGGCGTGTCTGCGTGGCGCGGTAACGCGAGGTGGCGAGTCCGTGTACGATGCTGATGCCGCTCACATCGCGCAGTCCGAGGGCTATTGCGTCGCTTTGGTTGTAACCGCGCCGCAGCAGTTTCAGGGGTGACAGGGGGATGGGGATGATTGCATCTATGCCGTCAAAAAATCCGTCATGCTTCAGTGTCAGGGCATAGCGCCGGGCCAAAATCCTGCCTATGCGCGGTCTGCCGTTGTACTTGGCGTGGTGGATGAGACGTGCGTGAGGGGTGTCGCGGTAGTACCAGAACATCGACCCGACGCGCTCGAAAAGCAGGTGTCCGGCGAGCCGTTGGTGCAGCAGGTTGAACTCCTGCGTGTGGAGGCCGACCATCGGCATGGTATTGTAGCACTTCAGGCAGACGGCATCCTCGCCTTTGACCAATGCACATCCGCATACTTCGCATGTCCGTGGCCATGCGAGGTTGGCCAGTGCGCTGGTGATGTCGCGGAGCGTGTCTGAGAGTCTGTTGGGCATGGGAGTGTGGTGAGAAAGAGGCTCATCGGTCGTCGTGCCAGAGACGTGGGTCTCTGATGAGGGAGGCTATCAGCGGCAGTTCATAACCGCGTGATGCTCCGTACCTGAAGATCTTTGTGCGTCCCTCATATGTGGAGGCTTCCTCCCGGAGGGCTGTGCGCTTGGCGCGGAGCAGCTGCATCAGATTGTCGGCATACTCTGTGTCGTCTATTTCATCCATCGCCTCGTCTATCATCCATGTAGGGATTTTCTTGGCATACAAGGCTGCGCGTATCTTGATGCGTCCCCAGCGGGCGAAGCGGTATTTGTCGACTACGAACGCATGGGCGAAGCGTTCGTCATCGATGAAACGTCCTTTGGCCAGACTGTCTATTATCGCCGATGCTTCCGCTCCATGGATGCCCCAGCCATGCAGTTTGGTAAGGATTTCCGACGAGCAGCGTTCGGACGCGGCACACAGGGCCTCTAATTTCGTCTGTGCGGCATCGGGGTTGAGAGGTTCTGCTCTGCGTCGTCTCATGATTGGCGTGCGTGTATGAACCGCTGCTTGCCTCTCTCGTCGCGTATGATGTCTATGCTCATGAAACCGGCATCCGCCACTGTGGCTCTGGTCGCTATAGCGTACAACGGATTGATTTCAAGCCAAAGAGAGCCGCCGGGGTTCAGGCTGGCACGGGCATAGCGGGCTATGGCGCGGTAAAATTTAACAGGGTCGTCATCGGGGACAAACATGGCCGTGTGCGGTTCGTGCATCAGCACGTTTGCGCCCATGTCGGCTTTTTCCTGCTCTGCGATATATGGAGGGTTGCTTATGATGATGTCGCAGCTGCCCCTGACAGGGGTGGCTGAAAGTATATCCACGGATTTGAAATCCACTTTGGCCTTGAGTGTGTCGGCATTTTCCTTGGCGACAGCCAATGCTTCATCTGAGATGTCTATGGCGGTCACGATGGGAAATTTCAATGCCCGCGCCATGGCTATGGCTATGCATCCGCTGCCGGTGCCGATGTCGAGGATTCTCAGGTCTGTAGTATCTCCGCAGTCGGCTATCGCCATGTCTACGAGCTGTTCGGTCTCCGGACGTGGAATCAGTACAGCCGGAGTGACTTTCAGGGTCATACCCATCCAGCGGGTCTGCCCCAAGGCGTATTGGACTGGTGTGCCAGAGGCTATCCGGGTGACAACCGACTGGACCTGTGACGCGAGCCAATCCGTGATTTCGTCATCGCAGCGTGTGATGAGGTCTACATGTGTGTAACCTTTGAGTGCGGCAAATATGTCGCGTACCATCCAGCTGGTTTCAGCCGGGCTGAATCCGGCTTCGGTCAGCCGCTTCCGGGTATTGCTTATGCAGACTGAGAGAGTCATTGTCAAGCTATAGCTATTATGCCTGTGACAAGTCCGAAGATTGCCATCAGACCTATCAATGAGCCTATGATGCGGTTGACTATCCACATGGAGCGCAGGTTGAAGTGTCCGCGCACTTTGTCGACTATGAAGGTTATGGTGGTCCACCAGACTAAAGCCCCGGCCACGATCGATATGTAGCCGACTACGTAATGGTAATACCTGTAATCGGGCGAGAGGAAACTGAACCGGGCAAACAAGCTTATGATGAAGAAGAGTATCAGCGGATTGGAGAACGTGAAGAGGAATCCGGTCCAGAAGTCGCGCCAGTAGGTGTTGGATGTCTCCGAGGGGGGGCGCAGCGAGCGTGACGGGTTGGCTTTAAAGAGATACACGGCATAGCCGATGAGGAATATCGAGCCAATTATCTGCAAAACGCTCTGGTTGCGCTCGATGAAATCTATGACAAGCGACAGTCCCAGTCCGGTGAGCAGGCAGTATATGATGTCGCTGAGACCTGCACCGAGGCCGGTGAAGAATCCGGGCCAGCGTCCTTTAGTCAGCGTCCGCTGGATGACGAGTACCCCTATCGGGCCCATGGGAGCTGATATGAGTATGCCTACCAGCAGTCCGCTAAGCATTATCGAAAATATACTTGCCATATGGATTCACTCACGTTAATTCAGGTATGACGCCGACAGGCTCACTCATTTGGTTTGCCTTTGCGCTTCTTGTTCTTAGACCCGGTCAGCTGCTCCTTGGATACCAGAGGTGGTAGCGGGTCTATCTTGTCGATCGAACTCTGCCGTGGTTTGGGGTGTGCGGCCATGAATTTCAATATCTCAAAAAGAGCCTGACGGTATCCCCTCAGTTCCAACACCTCGGATACGGTGTCGAGGGTCGGATGCCACTTAAGTTCATCCTGTATAATCATTACGGTCTCAAACATGTGGCCTCTGCGCAGCAGACTCATTACCAAGGAGAGGACGGTGGTGTATGACATGCGCCCGGTACGCTTGTCCGGGATGTCGCTATCGTCGTCGCTGCTGTTGTCAATCTGCATTTCATCGTTTTGAAATGTATTGCGCAGATCCAAGCCGTAATCTATGACTTTGTCAAACTGACGGGTCAGATAGAGCATCAGGAACATATGCTCGGCACCCTCCTCGGTCAGATGGTGCCGGAAGTATGTCTCGAGCACCTGAGATATCATCGTAGGGCTGTAGTTGGCATCGGGGCGTAACAACTCCTGTGACCACTTTACCCAAGCATCGCCTGCGGCTTCGGGATGGTGCTGGCGGAAGAGCTCCAGACGCGGTGCTATGTCTTCAATCTGCAGCTGCATGAGTGCGTTGATGATGTCACGGTCGCCAGGGAACTTGTCGTTGGCAGTCAATAGAAGCTTAAGGGCTTTGTCGTTCTGCTTAAGCAGCCAGCTGTAGGTGGACGCAAGCAGTTGGACCGGGCGTGTGTTGCCGTTTTCCAGCGATTCATTGATGGCATCTTCGCCGATGAGTTTGACTATCTCCTCGGGGTCACGTTTGAGGGCAAACAATGCCTGGGCTTTGAGATAGCGGGAAGTCTGGCTGTCGGGATTGACAGCCAGCGAAAACTCTATGCACTGCAATGCCTTTTCGAAATCGCCTTTCATACCTGCGGCATCGGTCAGGCGGTTCCAGAACGACGGGTTGAACGGATCTATGTTCGTCAGTTCCTCTAAATACCTTATGGCATTGTCGAAATCGCCCTTCTCATAGAACACCTCGCCGAGTTCATATAGGTAGGTGGGGACATATGTCAGTTTTTGGAGTATGACTTGATGGTTGTCGATCAGCCACTCGTAGCAGCTGAGGTCGGCGGCGAGATCCACAAGCTGTATTATCTCCTCGTCCTCAAAGCTGCTTACTGAAGCCAGTATGCTGTCGAGCTTGTCCACGGCTTGCGGGCCTGGCGACTCTTTGATGCGGACACTTAGTATTTTTGCGAGGATATTTTCCGGGTCGACGTTTTTCAAAATGTTCAGGACCACGGTACCGTCCATCCCCGCATAATAACAGTTATATGCCCGGCGCACGGTCAGAGCCTCGCTGTGGGGATATTGTGATGCCGCATGAAACAACACCTCCGACATGATGTAGTCGTCATCGTTGTCGTTGGCATAGTCGTATATCTCCACGAGTTCGCCCTCGGTGAAGAATGCTCTGTCATGACCGTCACGTATCTCGTGGCGGAAACGGTCGGTCAGTTCCTGGCGTTCGTCTCTATCATCCATATGTTTTTTGCGAGTTACTCATGGGTTCGTTAAATGCCTTTAAGCCCTAACAGGCTTCGTAATCTCTTGATTTGCAAGTAAATACCCCCCCATAGACCTTCCAGTCGGAGAGGTCGATCATATCTCCGAGCATCAGCTGGGTGTCAGGGGTGACAAATTCCTCATATCCGCCTACAGGGAAGAATGTCACTTCTCCTACGTATATCCGGCCTTTGGAGATGAAGAAGTCTACCCTCAAGAACGGCAGTCCGGCCGACAGTCGGGATGCAATCCGCATCATCTCGTCGAGGTTGGCGGGACGTGGTTCGGGTTCGCGGTCGACAAGGCAGTCTTTTTTGATGATGTCCATCTTGTGCCAATCAGGCAATGAGTAGTGGGTGACATGCCGTCCCTCAAACCATGTCTTGTCGATGTATGCTATACGAGGCACCCCGTTGAAGCAAAACAGCCGGAAGTCGTCAGGCGACCTCTCTGTCTCCTCGTTGGGTTCGAGAAACTCTTCGGCTATTATACGCCGTGGGATGTTCTTGTAGACCCATTCGCGCATCATCTGATAGTGGCTGGTGGCGAGACGCTCATTGAGAAACTTCCGGACTCCTTCAAGGTCAAAAGCAAGATTGTGTTTGTCGAGTGCTTTGCCTGCTGCAAGGTCGTCTTTGTCACGTACTATTATGACACCTCCGCTGTCATGGTTGGTCTTGAGGACAAACCGCCGGGGCAGCGAGTCGAAGTCGATGTCCTCTGCACGATTCCACACTCCTAACAGCTTCGGCACATATTTATCCCCTACACGGTCGGCAATCCATTTCTTCGCAGCGTATTTGTCAGCCATGACGGTGTATTCCGGCTTACGTTCGAGGAGCTTAAGATACTGTATCTTCTCGTTGAACGTGCGCGGATTCGTCAGGTCGAGTTCGTAGCCCATCCTCTGTCGCCACTGCCGTTTTATCTTGGTCTTGTCGCTGGAACAGAGTTTCCTGAGCCGGTATATCGCTGTGCGTAGGTTCATGTCAGAGGCGGTAAGTCATAATAGGGTTATTTCTTCTGCTCTTTGGCCCAGGTGTCTTTGAGGGCTATGGAGCGGTTGAATATCAGATGTTCGGGGGTGCTGTCGGAGTCGGGGGTGAAGTACCCTACGCGCTGGAACTGGAAGTGAGTGCCAGGCTTGGCCTCGCGGGCGGCAAACGGCTCGACTTTTATTCCCTCCACCACTTTGAGCGAGTCGGGGTTCATATGGTCGTGGAAATCGCCTTCGGCTTCCGCCATGTTTTCCACCATGAAAAGGCGGTCATACAGGCGAGCTGTCGCATCGACGGCATCCTTGACCGACACCCAGTGGAGTGTACCCTTGACCTTGCGGGCCGCTCCGGGCATACCGCTGCGGCTCTCGGGGTCGATGGTGCAGCGCAGTTCGGTGATGTTGCCGTCTGCATCCTTGATGACATCCTCGCACTTGATGATGTATGCGCCTTTCAGACGCACCTCCTGGCCGGGGGCGAGGCGGAAGAATTTCTTGGGTGGATTTTCCATGAAATCGTCGCGCTCGATGTATATTTCACGGGCGAATGGCATCTCGTGTGTACCGGCAGCGGGGTCTTCGGGATTGTTTTCCATGCTGACCATTTCGGTCTGGCCTTCGGGGTAGTTGGTCAGTACCACCTTCAGGGGATTCATGACGGCCATGACGCGGGTGGAGATGGCGTTGAGGTCTTCGCGCACAGCATGTTCCAGAAGGCTCATGGAGTTAAGGGCTTCAAATTTCGTGTAGCCGATGCGGTCTATGAAGTTGCGGATGGAGCGAGGCGTGAACCCTCGGCGGCGCATCCCCGACAATGTAGGCATACGGGGGTCGTCCCAGCCGCTGACCAAGCCTTCTTTTACGAGCTGGAGCAGCTTGCGCTTCGACATTACCGTGTATGTCAGGTTGAGGCGGTTGAACTCGATCTGGCGGGGACAGTATTTCTCCGGGTCTTCGGCAAGCTCTTTGACGAAATAGTCGTAGAGCGGACGGTGCACCTCAAATTCAAGGGTGCAGATAGAGTGGGTTACTCCTTCGAAATAGTCGCTCTGTCCGTGGGCGAAGTCATACATCGGATACACTTTCCACTTGTCGCCTGTGCGGTGGTGAGGATGGTGTATGATGCGGTATATGATGGGGTCGCGGAAGTGCATGTTGGGGCTGGTCATGTCGATTTTTGCCCTCAGCACACGCGCTCCGTCAGGAAATTCTCCGGCATTCATGCGGTGGAAGAGGTCGAGATTTTCCTCTGGTGTACGGTTGCGGTAAGGGCTTTCGACACCGGGCTGTGTCGGGGTGCCTTTCTGTGCGGCGATCTCTTCGCTGGTCTGGTCGTCGACATATGCTTTGCCCTCGCGTATCAGACGTTCGGCAAACTCATAAAGCTGGGGGAAGTAGTCGCTTGCATAGTATTCGCGGTCGCCCCAGTCAAATCCGAGCCAGTGGATGTCCTCACGTATGGAGTCCACATATTCCACATCTTCCTTGACGGGGTTGGTGTCGTCGAAGCGCAGGTTGCATGTGCCGCCGAATTTTTCGGCCACACCGAAGTCCATACATATGGCCTTGGCGTGTCCGATATGGAGGTAGCCGTTGGGCTCGGGTGGGAAACGGGTGTTGAGTCTGCCGCCGTTTTTGCCGGCCGCGAGGTCATCGCTTACAATTTGCTCAACGAAGTTGAGGCCTTTCTTTTCCTCAGCTGCTTCGGGGGTCATCGTTTCTTCATTCATAATCGGAGATGCAAATTATGTGTGTTTCTTATGTGTATTTTCTATGTGATAATGATTTGGTTAGTGTTTCACGCCGCCCTTGATGCCGCCTTTGACACCTCCTGACAGGGCGAATATATTTTGGTCGTAGCTGACAGTCTTGCGTTCCATCTCGCGTTTGCGCTTGATGGCGAGGGCAACCAGGCGGTCCATGAGCTTGTCGAACGGCAGGCCTGTGGCTTCCCAGAGGTAAAACGACAGCGAGCCGGGTATGGTGTTGATTTCGTTGACGTAGATTTCGCCGTTGTCCTTGTCCATGATGACATCGACGCGGCTTACACCGTGGCACGACAGCACCCTGAAGGTTTCCCCGGCAAGGTAGCGGATGCGGTCGCTGACCTCGGAGGGCAGGTCGGCAGGGATGCGTTTCTGCGATGCCTGCATCCCCTGTGCACCCTTTGTGCCACCCATGTACTTGTCCTGATAGCTAAGGATTTCGCCGCTTTTGATGGGTTCCTCGCACACGGATGTGGCATAGTCGTCGCAATCGCCGAGTACGGAGCAGTTTATCTCCTTGAGATTGTCCACCATATGTTCCACTATGAGGCGCGTGCTGTATTTTTCGGCTTCGTCGATTTTGGCAATGAGCTGGGTGCGGTCGGCTGCGCGGCCTATGCCCACGCTTGAACCGAGGTTGGCGGGCTTGACTATGACAGGATAGCCGATTTTCTTCTCTATCTCCTCAATCAGAGCGTCACGCTGGGAAAACCACTGCTTGTCGGTGAACCATACGTAGGGTACTACTGGCACGCCGCACGCCCCCAGTATCATCTTCATCGTGATTTTGTCCATACCGTTGGCGCTGGCCAGCACGTTGCATCCGGCGTAGGGGATGCCGATTGTGTCGAGGACTCCCTCAAAGATGCCGTCCTCGCCGTTGGAGCCGTGGAGCACCGGGATGACCACGTCGAGATGCGCTATGACGGGGTTGCCGCCGAACATAGGTTTTTTGGCTCCGTAGAGGTTGTAGTCTCCGTAGGTGGGACGCATGTACACTTCTGTGCACTGCTTGAGCAGGGCAGGGAGGTCGCGGTAATTGGCTACGTCGAGCAGAGCGTCGCCTGTGTACCAGCGGCCCTGCTTCGTTATATATATAGGTGTAACGTCATACCGGTCACGGTTTATGGCGTGCATGGCCTGGGAGGCCGATATCACTGATATTTCGTGTTCGGTGGAACGTCCGCCGAAAAACACTCCGATATTGGTTTTCATTTATTTAAATGTGTCTGGTAAATCGTTTTCATACAGCACCGTGTCGCCGCTGCGGGCTATCGAGCCGAGCATGAGTTGGGCTTCCGCAAATGTATCCACAGTCTCCACGCGGCATGTGGAGTCTTCGACCGATGCTATGCCGTCGGTAAGGGACTGGCGGTTATACCGCCCGACTATGATGGCCACATCCGCTGCAGTGGCGATGTAGGTGCCGAGACGGTAGTTGAGCTCTTCCTGCTTGTCGCCAAGCTCTATCATGCCGGGCGTGATGACTATGCGCTTGCCCGAGGTCATGTGGCGCAGCACGTCCATCGCCATCTTCGAGCCTGTGGGATTGGAGTTGTAAGCATCGTCGATGATGGTGATTCCACCGGCGGTGCGCTTGACATTGAGGCGGTGTTCCACCTGCTCGATATGCGCCACAGCATAGGCTATCTTGTCAGGATCCATGCCGAGGTGCAGGGCTACGATGACGGCGGCTATGAGGTTGGAGATGTTGCACTCGCCCACCAAACGGGTGTGAAGCTTCAGCCGGGAGTCGTTTTCGCGGTCGACTACTGTAAATTCCGTGCCGTCAGGGGCATAACGGATGTCTTCGGCGACATATCGCGCTCCCTCGGTCTCTGTGACGGCATAACGGATGCACTCTACGTTGCTGACTTGCCGCGACGCACACATCGGGAAGTCGTTGTTGACCACGGCAAGTCCGTCGGACGGAAGCGCGTCGACAAGCTCGAATTTGGTGCGCTGCACGTTTTCTATCGAGCCGAACGATTCAAGATGCTGCTCGCCAACGGCAGTGACTATGCCTATCTGCGGATGCACGAGGTCGCATATCTCCTTGATGTCGCCGACTTGTTTGGCTCCCATCTCTACGATGAACACCTCATTGTAGGGCTTCATCATCTCCCTTACCGTGCGTATCACCCCCATCGGTGTGTTGAAACTCCCAGGGGTCATCAGGGTGTCGAACTGCTCGCTGAGTATGCGGTGGAGATAGTGCTTTGTAGAGGTTTTCCCATAGCTGCCGGTGACACCTATTATTTTAAGTCCGGGCATCGAGCGGAGCATTGACACGGCCTCGTCGTAGTATCGGCGGTTGATGCGCTTCTCCACAGGCTGCAGCAGCCAGCCGGCGGCCATGGTGATAGGGTGGCTCAGCAGGTAGAGAGCTATGGCTGCGCAAGTGACGGTGTGGCATATCTGTTCGAGCGGTGCACACATGGATAGAGGCACCACTGCCGCTGCACCTGCGATTATGGCGACCGACAGCTGCACGGAGTATATACGCTTGGCGCGGGCGGTCCATACGAGCGGCTTCTTGTATATGGCACCCAGCAGCCTCCCGGCGGCGCATACGCTGTAGAGCAGCGCGCACAGCATCGCGACTACAGCCGGAACCATCGGGGTCAGCAGAAACAGCAGCACCACTATGCCCGTCAGGCGGATGACCGAAGTAGTGTCGCCCGATGCGCGTAGCCAGCGCATGTACCTGTCGTTGCGGTAGGAGTTTTGCTGCAACATCATCAGGTCGCGTTTCAGCTCTGCCGGAAAGGGTACGAGAGCCGCCAAGGCTGTGAGTATATATATAATGTATATCACTATGGTGGTAATTTTTTTAATCGGTGGTGGTTAGCGGTCGGCCAGAAAATTAGTTAAGACGGATGTGAATTGCGGCTGCGCGTCAAGGAAGCTGTAGTGGCCCGCATTGGGGAACGACACTAACCCTGCGCCAGGGATGAGCTTCGCCATGGTACGCGCCTGCTCCATGGGGGTCGCAGTGTCATTCTCGCCCCAGATGAGAAGGGTAGGGGCTTTGATTGCTGGCATGGCTTTGCATAGGTCTTCGTTGACCACTTTGCTCAGTATCGCCCTCATGCGCGGAGAGGCCGCTGCGTAGTCTGCGGATCCGCGCCGCGCCCTCATGCGGTCGAGGCGCATACGGGTATTTTCGCGCCCGATGAAGAAATACATCAGCCATTTCATCATCTTGAACGAATACACCTTGCGGTAATAGGTCAGGGTGCGGCGCGGTTTCACGCCGGCAGCATCTACGAGGATGAGTTTGCCCACATCGTCGTGGCGCGAGCTGTAGAGTATGGCAACGCGTCCTCCGAACGAGTGGCCGAGAAGCATCGGGCGGATTATGCCTTCGTGGGCTGTCAGTTCTTCAAGCACCTGCGTATATTCCTCCACGCCCCACACCTCAGCAGGCTCCGCGCTCAGGCCGAATCCGGGGAAGTCGATGTTGTAGACCTTGCATCCGGCGGCGAGGGCGGTGCGCTCGACGCTGGCAAGCGTCGTGGTGTTGCATCCCCAGCCGTGCATCAGTATGATGGGATGCCCCTCTCCGGCGACGGTATAGTGTACCCTGACACCGTTGAGGGTGGCAAATCGGTCGGCGGTCATAGCGGCAGAGCCTGATGATTGGTCGGACATGTTCATAGCCATTGGCGTGTAGATACTGATTCAACCTACAAAAATAGCACTTTTCCGCCTTTCACACAACGCCACTGCCGCAAATGGACGAAAAATCCGTGAGAATCGCACCTTAACGGCTCCGCATCCCATCCCTAACATCATAGCCGCATCTTGCACTCCCTCCGAGGGTTGCTATGTTTGCTACCATAATGGAGTACGAACGTAGGGATGTGCCCTGGTGCATCCGCCCATAAAGCTCCGCAGGAGCGTAGAAACAGTAGGGCGGAGCGCAAGCTCCGTCAATAGGCGGAATCCCGGACGGTCAGCCCTGTCAGGGGCTGGCGGCTGCACCAGAGTGCAGTCTGACACACGTCGTTCAGGCTGTTTCAGTTGTTTGATTTTCACAGCGTTGTATGCCCTACAGGGGATGCGAGTGTTCCGAGGCACTGCAACACCCTCCCTGCATAAGATGATACACCGCAAACGCGATGTGTTGTCGGAAATTGTAGCTATAATGTCGAATCTATCAAATGGGTGTTTATATTCGGATTTATTGATTTTAATTTATTGATGAAATCGCTCTTGTGTTTAGGAGAAATAATGACAGGAGTACGTTGTTTATTCAAATAGATGCCTATCCTATCTAAGGAGGCCGCTGGAGCCGATACAATGGATTTGGAGGGGCTGATTTTTGTAATATCCATGATATTGATTTTGTCGTTTATTAAAAATCCGCATTTGATATTTAGAATATCATCGGATATAATGTATTGGGTGCTAAAAAGGCAATAAAAGATAAATGCCAATAGTCCCAATGATATAATGGCGGCAGTCCATGAAAAAGCGAATAATAAAACTGGTAATAATGGAATAATGACAACAGCCATTATAAAGCATATTAACCATAAATCCACCTTTGATTTATAAACCTCTTTCATTTTGTTTCAATAATTGGAATGTTGTTGGCTATAATTGTCTGTTTAGACAGATTTAGATTGACTGTCTGTTTGAGCTGTGGTAGGTTAATACGTTGTGTGTCTCCGATGTACAATTCTTTGTAGCTATCTATAGCATCGTCTATAACTTTATATGAAAAAGTAAAATATTACAAAGTGAAGATACTAATTTATTTCCACACAGCAAAATGGAGCTACCGCCCTTTTTATGCTCTTTGTGGCGGTTGTGGCGGAAATCAAGAAAAAACAGGTGTGGAGCTTGGTAATCATTGGAAAAATGTTGTAATTTTGCGTTAGCTCACTGACCAGAGGGTGGGTGGGTTGTTTTTGTAACAGAAAAGACGTTACTGAACGCTGATCTTTTGTCGTCCAAACTTCGCAACTTTGAACTCCTTCAGAAGATTAAGCAACAGGTTACGTCCGCGGTGATGATTATCACGCGCTGTGATGCTCGTAGGCTCAGGCTTGGGAGTATCTGTAGCGTAATATATCATCCGGCGTGGGCTGGCTATGTTGCATATCCGAAGGAGGAGGCAATGCGAAGGCCCGGACGACGGATATGCGCACAGGTACAGATTCCCGCGCCTTTTTTATGCTCTATATATTAACCGTTATCTATGCCAGTCCGGGGAATCGTCAGGCAGCCATTGACCATTTATTATGAACCCGGACTCGTCTCCGTCGGGCGGTAGGATTTCGGTGGTGATCAACACCTACAATGCCCAGACCTATCTTAACGAAATACTGCAATATCTCAAGGGGTATGATGAGATTGTGGTATGCGACATGGAGAGCAGCGATCACACGGTGGGAATTGCCCGTGCCAACGGTTGCAGGGTTGTAGTTTTTCCAAGGGGGAGTCACCGGTTTGGCGATCCGGCACGTAATTTCGCCATCCAGTCAGCCGAAAACGAGTGGGTGTTGGTGGTCGATGCGGATGAGATTGTACCGCAGGAGCTGACGGAGTATCTGTATCGATATATACAAAGGGATGATTGCTGCGACGCGCTGTTCATACCCCGGCGCAACCTGCTTTTTGACAACCGCCCATCGGTAGCCTATCCCGACTACCAGTGCCGTCTGATACGCAAGAGCCGGTGCTATTGGCCTCCCACGGTCCATTCCAAGCCGCAGATTGACGGCTCTGTCGGTTATATCGACAGGAGGCGGACTGACCTCGCCATGATTCACAAGCCGGTCACGCTGCGCGAAACATTCCGTAAGATGTGCGTTTACACCGACCTCGAGCTTGACCGTCGGATTTCCCGGCATAAGAGGCACATATCATTGATGAAATTTATAGCCAGCCCCTCTTTCAGGTTTTTCAAGACTTACATCCTGAAAGGCGGCATATTCCATGGCCGCAGAGGCTACATAGAGGCGCGGTGCGATGCCATATACCGCTTTATGACCCTTTGTAAGATATACGAACGTCAACTTTCCTCCTCACAGACCGAATCATGAAAATATACGCAGTAATAGTCACTTTCAACCGCCTTGCGCTGCTCAAGCGCAGCATCGAAGCGGTGCGGACGCAGACGCGCACCCCTGACAGTATAATAGTGGTCAATAATTGCTCTACCGATGGGACTGCCGAGTACCTTGACGGACTGGCTGCTTCGGGGGCGGTGGTGCATCTGCCGCTGCCGCGCAACGTAGGCGGTGCCGGCGGATTCAAGGCCGGGCTGAAATATGCCGTTGAGGACGGCTGCGACTGGGCATGGCTGATGGACGACGACACCATACCGCGTCCCGATGCTCTGGCCCGGCTGGAACTCGCTTCGTCAGCTGCCCCCGATGTGGGGTTCGTGTGCAGCAAAGCCGTGTGGACCGACGGCAAGGTGCATAGGATGAACATCCCCGGATTCTACGCTCCGTCGAAGTATGAGCCTATCAACCGGTTCTCCCGCCCTGGCTGCCCGGTGTTCACATGCTCTCAGGCGACATTCGTCTCGTTTATGGTGTCGGCGGCAGCGGTGCGCAAGGTGGGTCTGCCGTTGGAGGAGCTGTTTATCTGGAGCGATGACATCGAATATTCCCGGAGGATAGTAAAGGAGGGCAGGATGCTGGGTCTGTATATCGATGACAGCATCGTGGTCCACGCTACCGCCACCAACACTGGCGGCACATGGGCGACCTCGCCGCAGTCGGAGTGCTGGAAATTCTTTTATCAGGCCCGCAACGAACGCTATCTGACCGGGCGTAACCGGCTCTGGATTGTAAGGCTGCTGTCCAATCTCAACTATATCCGCCGTATGCGCCGACGCATCAACCGCCGCCCGGGCAATGACCGCAAGGAATTTCGCAAGGTGCTTTGGAAAGGTACTGTCGCCTCGATGACCTTTAAGACGAAGGTCGACTATGTCGATGACTCTAAAAAGCTGCTGTAAAGCTGTTGACTCTTTTGACTTGTACCATATGAAAATGCTTCCAGCAGGCACGGAGCCTGAATTTGCATTAGGCATAATCGGTGATTTCTACAAAGAATGTTCTTGCCTTCATCAGGGACGTAACACTGTCAAGCTCGTCACGACCTCGTTCTGGCCTCGTCCGCTGGTGGTCAAGAGGTTCGGTACGCCTAACGTTCTTCAGCGTATAGGTGCGTTGTGGAAAGGTGACAGGGGGCTGAGAGCCTACCGCAATGCCGAGGAGCTGCAGCGTCGAGGATTCGCCACGCCGAAGCCCATACTGTATGTCGATGCTGACGGGGCAGGTGTCTATATAGCTACCGAAGTGGATGCAGGTGCTCCTCTGTGCCAGTTTATAGGGCAAGAGGATGTGGAGGATTCTTTGGCCGACAGTTTTGCGGCTTTTACATACGACCTCCACAATGCCGGCATCATCCACCGGGACTATAACAATACGAACATCCGTGTGCATGGCGAGCCTGGCGGCTGGACGTTCTCGCTTATCGATGTCGACCGTATGAGCATTGACAGGTACGGGGTAAGGCCGTCGGCGGGCAAACGTTTGAAAAACCTGCGGCTTTTCTCCGATGCGGGGAGTTTTTATAAGAAAGTGCTGATGCGTTATGTGGCTTTGGACGGCGACATGTCCGTGAAGCGGTTCCATAAAGAGCTGGAGGCGAAGGTGATGCATGCCAAGCGTTATCGCCGCAAAAAACTGATATTAAATAAGTTGAAACGAATCTTTTCGCGTGTATGAGAGTTAAGACTCTGAGCCATATTGTTAAAGCTGTATCTAAGATGTCACCGCTGTTGTTTTGGATTCTGGCGGTCGTGTGCTGCGTCATGGAGATAGCCGCATTATTAGACCCGCACCTGCCTGAGATACGAGTTGCGCTGGCTGACTTCTCGTTGTTGCTGCTGCCGTATCTGTTCATTAAGCCGAAACTGCGGTGGGCGGTATGGGTTCCAGTCGCCTTAGTGGCGGTGTATGCGCTCATAAGCCATTGGTATTACGCAGTGTATGGCGACATTGTACCTTTGTCAAGCATATTGGTAGCACGCAATGCCGGGGTGTTTGCGCTTGAAGGCGCACGCGGAGTGATGGGCTGGTATGATGCTTGGTTTGTGGTGCCGCCGCTGGCTCTGTTGGTGCTGTGGGTGGCGTGGCGGAAGCGGATTGCCGGAGGGAGACCATTTGCTGCAAAAACGCGCATAGTGGTTGCTTCGGTGGTGCTGATGATGGTAATCGGCAACCAGATTTACGGATTCATGTGCTATAAGCGCGAGTCGTCAAAAATCGACCGGGAGGTCACGATAGGCAGCTTTTATGCCCAGATGCGCTCCATGGCGCTGCGCACAGCTCATGTCGGCGTATATGGCTGGCTGCTGTATTTCGGTCACGAACTGTATCTGCTGGCGAGTCCTGATTTGAAGCTGACTTCCGTACAGACGGCGGAAGTGGAGCGTTTCATCGCTGGAAAGCGGCAGCAGCTCGGTCATGTGCCGTCATCAGGCAGTCTGCTTGACAGCCTGAAGCAGCGCAATGGGTCTAAAAACCTGATTTTTATAATAGTGGAGTCGCTAAACTCGGCAGCTGTCGACACTGTCATCGAGGGTGCTGCGATAACACCGCACCTCAGCGCGTTGCTCCGCTCGGACTCGGTGGTGTATTTCAGACGTATGCGTCCGCAGGTGCGTGATGGACGTTCGTCGGATGGCCAGCTGATTTACAATACAGGGCTGCTTCCGCTGGTGTCGGAACCTACTGTGGCTCGTTACGCCCACGCTGACTATCCGTCGCTTGCCAAGGCTCTGAGACGATACTCGTTTGAGGTTATCGGCGAGGAGCGGTCGGTATGGAACCACAACATAACATCGGTCAGCTACGGGTTTGACACGAATTATGACAATTCGGACCACGGGGAGCGCGATTTCGCCAAAGTGGACTCCACTTTGTTTGAGTTCGCCATACAGAAAATGTCGGATGTCCTTGGCCCTGTATATTGCGAGATTGCCACGATTGCAATGCACGACCCCTACGACTCGCCGTGCGGGGCGACGACTGAGATATCGCGCTTCAAGTCCATGGGGGAGGCGGAGCGCAATTACCTTGAGCGGGTGCGACGCTTCGACCGACAGTTGAGCCATTTTTTAGACAGACTCAAGGCCGAGGGACTTTATGACGAGTCGGTTATCGTGATTGCATCCGACCACGATGCCCGTGGTGTGGATGTCGCCAAGATGGGGTCTGACATTGTGTTTATAGTCCTTAATGCAGGGCTTGACATCAGGAGCGACGCTGTGATAGGGCAGATTGACGTTTTCCCTACGCTGTTGCAGATAATGGGCCGCACGGATTACCGATGGCCGGGAGCGGGCCGTGGACTGGTCGGGAGAGCATCCGACAACGCGGCAAAAGATGGCTACGGTAATCTGTACGGCTCTCCGTCTGACAGCTTGGCAGCACAGTTGGGATATGAGTGGGAGATGTCCCGGCTCCTGATTAAGAGCCGCTATTTCGCGTATTGAAACCTTACAATCCTCAACCATGAAGACAATCAAGTATATACAGACACCGTCGACCAACAAGGCCAAAACCGACATCGACCTCTTTTGCCGAGAAGCCGGCTATCGTGATGTGTCTGTCCGCCCGCCGTTCGGCGGTTCAGTAGGGAAATTCCTTTGCAAGACCGCCACCGTGGCACGCTTGGTGACGAATCTGCACAAAGGCGACGTGCTGATTATACAGTATCCCTACAAGAAATATTACAAGACGCTCTGCCGCATAGCCCGGATGAAAGGCGCTCGCACCATAACCCTTATCCACGACCTCGGGGCGTTCAGGCGCAAGAAACTTACCCCGGCCGAGGAAAATGCCAGGCTGTCGCAGACCGACTGCATAATAGTGCATTCCCGTGCCATGGCGCAGTGGCTTGCCGACCATGGTTGCCGGGTGCCTATGGTGGTGCTCGACATATTTGACTACCGTTCAGGTGCGGCGTTCAAGCCACGGCATACCACAGGCGCAGCCCCGACGCGCATCGTGTATGCCGGCAGTCTGGGCGAACGTAAAAACAGGTTTCTGTATGCCTTCCCTCCGCTGATACCTTCGTGCATCATTGCGGTATGCGGTCGCGGCCTTGACGAGGACAAAGTAAGCAACCCTGACGGCAATTTCATATATCGCGGTTTCGTGCCGTCGGAGCAGTTTATCGACAGTCCCGACGGCGACTGGGGGCTGGTATGGGACGGCGATCTGACCGACTGCTGCGGCGGAGTGTGGGGCGAGTATCTGCGCATCAACAATCCCCACAAAGCGTCGTTCTATATCAGGTCGTCTATCCCGGTCATCGTCTGGAAACACTCGGCGATGGCACCGTTCATCACGGTCAACCATCTCGGCATCGCGGTGGAGTCGCTGGCCGACCTTGAGACGCTCCTGCCGCAGATTACCCCTGAGCAGTACAGCGCATATGCCGCCGCATGTGCCGACTTCGCCCGCCGATTGGACGAAGGCCATTTCTTCCGCAGAGCCGTCGCCAAGAGCCTTGATATTCTCTATCCCCCGAAGCACCCAGAGAAATAAGAATGATGCTTGTCTGCGGTCTAAAGAGATGCTTGTCTAAATCTGCGGAATGTCTTTTCGCGGATGTTTGGCGGATTGGAATAAAATTGCTACCTTTGTGGGCTATAATCCGTGTCGGGCTCGTCGTGAAGCAGCTTGCACCGCTCTCTGATGTGGGGCGGCTCGCCTGGCGGAATAACCTTTAATAAACTCTTAATCAACGCAATGTACGTTATCGTAGAAATCCAGGGACAGCAGTTCAAAGCTGAAAAAGACAAGTTCCTGTATGTACACTATCTCGGCGAAGCAGTTAAAGAAGGAGAAAAGGTCGAATTTGACCGCGTACTCCTCGCTGACGCTGACGGAGAAGTGAAGGTTGGCGCACCCACAGTGGAAGGCGCAAAGGTAGTATGTGAAGTCCTCACTCCCCTCGTAAAGGGCGACAAGGTGATTGTATTCAAGAAGAAACGCCGCAAAGGCTATCGCCGCAAGAACGGTCACCGTCAGTACTTCACCAAAGTGTTAATCAAGGAAGTAGTAGCCTAACCCTCAAAATCATCGCTAACTAAACACAATGGCACACAAAAAAGGAGTCGGCAGTTCGAAGAACGGCCGCGAATCAGAAAGCAAACGTCTCGGCGTGAAGATTTTTGGAGGTCAGTACGCTAAGGCAGGAAGCATCATCAAGCGTCAGCGTGGCACAGTGCATCATCCCGGTCTCAATGTGGGTCTGGGCAAGGACCACACCATATACGCTCTCGTAGACGGCACAGTGGTATTCACCGTTGGCCGTAACGGACGCCGCTTCATCAACGTTACACCCTCTGAGGCATAAGCATCACTGTCACGTGTATGCCTATGCCGGAGCATCCGCTGGCTCACTCAGCGTGGCGGTGCTTTGACACGGGACATTAAAGGAGGGGGTATGGTATCATCCATGCCCCCTTTTGTTCATAACCTTAAATCTTTTTTTCTACTATTCTCGGCGATGTCAAAAAATCTATTAAGCCGTTACATATGGATTATCGACACCATACGCCGGCATGGGTCGATCACACGCGAGGAGTTGAACCGTCGTTGGCGTAACTCGCCGTTTTATACCGGCGAAGACCTGCCACGGCGCACTTTCTACAACTACCGCAATGCTATAGAGGAATTGTTTAACGTCAATATCTGCTGCAATCCTTCCACATATGAATATTTTATAGAGCAAAGCGATGCACACGAGGAGAGCATGACCGACTGGCTGCTCAACTCTGCGGCAACCAACAGTGTGCTGTCGGGGGCGCGTGACTTGTCGCAGCGCATCTTCATCGAGGATGTCCCCTCGGCGCGCGTTTACTTGTCTACGGTCATGGACGCTCTCCGCGAGTGCCAGGTGCTGAGATTCACCTACCATTCCTACAGCCGCTCCATGCCTACCCCGGGTCTGCAGCTCGAACCTTATTTCCTCAAGATATTCCGTCAGCGGTGGTATGTGACCGGGCGTAACCGGGCGGAGGACACCGTCAAGACATATGCGCTTGACCGCATGTCGGATGTCACGATGGATGCCGAGCGGTTTGTGATGCCCGCGGATTTCGATGCCGAGAGCTATTCGCGTGACTCTTACGGCATCATATTCACCCACGGAGAGGCTAAGACGGTGCGCATCAAGACCGACTCGCGCCAGGCCAAGTATCTGCGGGCACTGCCGCTGCACCATTCGCAGAGCGAAATCATACACGACAGCTACTCGATATTCACTTACCGGCTCCGCCTTACGCCCGACTTGGTGCAGGAACTGCTCAGTTACGGCCCCCGCATCAAGGTCATCGAGCCGCCCGAACTCCGGGCCATGATGGTCACCAATCTTCAGGAAGCCCTGGCGCAGTATTCCTGACCCTCCCCATCCCCCTTTATCGTCCGCAACCGATGAAACATCATCATAACGTAGGGTCTCCACCTGTGGCGACCCTACGTTATGTGGCTGGTTTGTTGGATGTGGGACGCACGAGCCGTGCGTCCCTACAGGGGTGTTACGTGGTGCTATCAATACGTTATGGGGCTGGGGCGGATTGGCGGAAAAAGGTTAAATTTGCACCAAATAAGGCAGTTACAGAATCAAACAATATCGACTTAATTTAAGCAGCCGTTACTTATGGAGAAGAAAAATATACGAGACCTGCACCGTATGAGTGTCGCCGACTTCCGCGAGAGCGAGAAGTCGCCGTTGGTGGTGGTGCTTGACAATGTCCGCAGCCTCAACAACATAGGCTCGATATTCCGCACGTGCGACGGATTTGCCGTAGGGCGTGTGATACTTTGCGGCATCACTGCGACTCCGCCATCGGCCGAGATCCACAAGACCGCCCTCGGCGCGGAAATGTCGATGGACTGGGCATATTATCCCTCAACGCTTGATGCGGTCAAGGCTCTGCATGACGAAGGATATACGGTGTGCGCCCTCGAACAGGTCCATGGATCTGTCCCGCTTCCCGGTTTCATCTCCGAAAAGGGGCGTAAATATGCCGTCGTGGTCGGACACGAAGTCCATGGAGTGTCGCAGGAGGTGGTGGATGCCGCCGACATCTGCCTTGAGATACCCCAGTTCGGCACCAAGCACTCTCTCAATGTCGCTGTGTCTGCTGCGTTGGCTGTCTATCAACTGACATTCGGGCAGCAGGGCGAGTGAGTCCCTGACCGGCTCGCTCTAAAGGTTCAGGCCGGCTCTCCGTGGTGGTCTATCTCTCGGGGTTCGCAGCCTGGCTCGCTGTACCACTGGGAGTACATCAGGTAGTTGCGGGCGATTTTCTGGTTCATCTCACGGGCTTTGTCAGGCTCGACCATCTTGATGAATTTCGCCGGTGCGCCACCCCATAGCTCGTTAGGCCCTATCTTGGTGCGTGAAAGCACCACGGCTCCGGCAGCTACCAATGCTCCTTCGCCTACCTCCGCATCGTCCATCACCACCGCGCCCATGCCGATGAGGGCGAAATTGTGGATTTTTGCGCCATGGATGGTCACGTTGTGGCCTATGGATACATCGTCGCCTATCTCGATGGTGGATTTCTCGTAGAGGGTGTGCAGCACCGAGCCGTCCTGTATGTTGACGCGGTTGCCGATGCGTATGGTGTTGACATCTCCGCGCAGCACGGTGTTGAACCATATGCTGCAGTCGTCGCCGATGGTGACATCGCCTATGAGTTGGGCTGTGGGGGCGAAAAAGCATCCCTTGCCGTAGGTGGGAGTAAAGCCGCGTAGCGGTATCAGTAGTGCCATAGTGGTGGATGTTAGGGATTGTATGATATGCAAATTTACAAAAATAGCGTTGATGCACGGACGTTTCGTGACGGAATTTGCGGCTTGTTTTTCATCAAGTGATTCATTACTTTTGCATATATGAAAGCTACAAGGATATCCCCGTCAGAATATGCGCGGCTTTTCCCCGCCCCTTCGGTGGTGTATAACTCTGTGGAGTTCAGCGAGCTTAATAGCTGTAAGTGCCAGGAGGTGCATTATATCGCCTTGACCGATGACGGCGGCAAAGTCCGTTTAGGAGCCACATTCGGCATGGTTGATTGTGAGCTGCGGATGCCGTTTTCGGCACCTTTCGGCTGTATCGAAGAACCCAAGCCTCAGCAGGTGTCATATTACGTAGATGCCATAGATGCGCTGAAATCCTATGGCGATGAGCATAAGTGCCGTCTACGCCTCACATTGCCTCCAGTGATATATTCCAGGCACTCGCATATAGAGAAGCAGTACCTTGCGGCCATCACGCGGGGTGCCGAGCTGCTGTACACCGATTACAGCCATGCTATGCCTCTGTCGCGGGATATGGATGTGTTGAAGCTGCTCACTCCACAGTCGAGGCGTAAATACAAGGCATCTGTCAGGGCCGGGCTCGAGTGTCGGGCTTATGATGCATCGGATTTTACAGCCCTTGAAGAAGCCTATAGTGTCATCAAAATACATCATGAGGCTCATGGCTACCCTGTGCGTATGACATTTGACAATTTAAGGGACACGATAGCCCGCATGGTCGGGGGCAGTGTGTACATGGTGAGCCACGGCGGATGCACGGTAGCTGCTGCCATCAATTATCACCATCCATCAGGGATAGTTCAGGGTGTCTACTGGGGTAACATCCCGGAATCTGCCGGACTCAGCCCTATGAACAATATTGCAGTGGAGATGTCGATAGACTTTGCCCGTCAAGGTTTGCGCTGGTTTGATTTAGGCCCGTCATCTATACGGGGTGTCCCTGATGCCGGGTTGTGCCTGTTTAAGGAGTCGCTTGGCTTCGGGCTTTTTACAAAACCGACATTGATGGTGTAGATATACGTAACTCCCGATTGGCAGAAAAATCGTATATTTGCAGTTATAATCGTTTTAATTTGAACAGTTAAGTGAATACTCACTTACTTGCATACTCACTCATAATATGTCAGTTAAGCAGACTATGCTTGAGATTCTCGAAGCCGAGAGTCATGCCATACAGAATATCCCTTACTCCGCCGCCTATGATCAAGCCGTAAGCCTTATAGTGGAGCATGTTCATGACCACGGGGGCAAGCTCGTCACCGCAGGGATGGGCAAAGCGGGGCAGATAGCAATGAATATCGCTACGACATTTTGTTCGACGGGTATCCCTGCCGTCTCGTTGCATCCGAGCGAGGCTCAGCATGGAGATCTCGGTGTCTTGCAGCCGGGCGACGTGATGCTGCTTGTCAGCAATTCGGGGCGCACACGCGAGATTCTCGAATTGGTGGAGCTGGCAAAAAAACTGTACCCCGCTCTGCCTCTGATAGTCATAACCGGCAATCCCGACAGCGAATTGGGCCATATGACTCCTGTAGTGTTGTCGACAGGCGGAGCCCCCGAAGTGTGTCCTCTCGGACTGACTCCTACTACTTCCACCACCGCCATGACTGTCATAGGTGACATTCTGGTGGTCAACGTCATGAAAGCTACCGGGTTTACGCGCCGCGAGTACGCTTTGCGCCATCATGGCGGTTACCTCGGCTCTGTGGCATCGTCGGATAAGTGATTGCCACCCCTACAAGGTATAAAACCAGCTTATACATATAAATGAAGAAAGCAGCAGTCATCGGTTCGTCGGCTCTTGGCATCAATGCCGCCGACGGCATCCCTGCATCCATGTCGCCCGAGGGACGCATGCTCCATACCAGCGTACATCTCGCCCGCAATGGCGTGCCTGTGACATTCGTCAGCGAGGCGGCACGGGATCGTGTGGGCGATTTTATAGTGGACTACCTGGCGGCTCACGGAGTGGCCACGTCGAGCATCGACCGGTATGCCGGAGGGCATACGCCGCTCAATCTCAATTTTCTCTCTGACAGTACACATGGAGTATCTGATACGGTGCGCTACCGTGTCTATCCGGATGATATGTTTGATGCCGTGTGGCCGCGCATCGACCGTGACGACATCGTGGTGATGGGCGATTATTTCGCTGTTGCACCCCGCAATATTAAGTTTGTCAGGGAATTTGTAGGCTCTTGCCGCCAGCGTAGAGCCTTGGTGGTGTATGCTCCGGGATTCGATATCCACGAAGGCAAGCAGCTGACTCCTGTCAAACCGTCGCTTCTTGACAATCTCGAACTCGCCGACTTCGTGATCGCTACCGAGGCCGAGCTCCGTGATTTTTTCGGCAGCAAAGACCTTGATGCTGCTTATCGTGACAGCATCTCGTTCTATTGCCCTGATTTCATAGGTCTGGCGGTCGGCGACCAAGGTCCCTGCATACGTTATTATTCACCATCGGGGACAATCAGCCAATCTCTCCCTGATGAAAGCCTTGTAACCACTCGCGAGGGAAATGCGGCCGTTATCGCCGCTTTGGTCCGCGCCGTCATGGAGGGCGGCATCGGCTTCATGACGCTTGCCGAGGGTCTTGGCGACGATGACCGCCGTGGATTGTTAGATGCCATAGATGCCTCGCACATGTCGGTGTAAAAGTCTATTACAATTACAACAATATCAACAACCTGCCACATGAACGTCACTTCGTTAGACTCACACTTTATGACCGTTGCGTCCCCATTAGGGCCGCTTACCGCGTTGCGCCGCCGCTCTGGCGCGTTGTCTGACCTGATGCAGCAGCTCAAGGATGTCGATGGAGTGGTGGCTTATGACTATCTGAGGATGCGTGCCCTCCGTATGGCCGACAAGGGAGAAGCGCAAAATGCCATATTGCTGTGCGGTCAGATGTGCGAGTATATCGCGGAGACAGGTGACGAAGGCCGTCAGATGTCGGACTTACACGCCATGGGGCTGTCGGTGCTGACAGCTCTGCACTCGCGTGAAGGGCAGCTTGAAGATGCTCTTGTCAGCGGAGCCGCCGCCCTTAATGTGCTCATGCGTGAACCCAAGCGCAAGGATGCCCTGTTCCTGAGCATCCTCGGGTCGCTGCTTTACGACCTCGCTCAGGTGCATACTTCGCGTGGGGAACTCAAGGCGGCCGAACGTGCTATAGAGAAATGCGCATCCCTGTTTGAACGCCTTGCCAAGGATGATCCCGAACGTTACGGCCCGGCTCACTTGGCGGCCATAGATGCTTCGGGCGGTATATACCGTTCGCGCGTCAAGCAGGCCAATATGCTTGCCCATTGCCAGGTGGCTACGATGACATACATGGAGCAGCTTAAGGTGGTGGCTGGCGACGACCGCGCCATCACTATGGCTACTGACAGCCTGATTGATTCGCTCGCCACACAAGGGCGGACTTTGATGCAGATGGGTCGTCAGCGGGAGGCTGTGGCTTACTTCACCCGTGCACTCAAATTTCTGACAAAACTCGATCCTGAGCTGACTGTCCGGGGGCTGACGCTGTCGATTGATCTCGGCGAGGCTCTTGTCGCGGCTAAAACCACCCGTGACAAAGGGGTACACTTGCTCAATACGATGCTTCATAAGGCCACGAAACTACAGGCCGACGACCAGCACCGGCGTATCGTGGAGATATTGCTCAACGTTAAGACCAACCGCTTGGATATCCTCTCCATATGGCACAAAATCGTTCCGAGGTGACATGTCTATCCGTCTGTTATGGGTGGAGGTCTGTAGTTTCGGACTTATAGACAGTATCGCTCTTAGATACGTGCCGGGATACCTTGTGGCACAGCTGGGTCTTGGCGAATACTGTCATGGCATATATGTCTGAGAGCTTCAGCAGCAGGTTGCGGCATCGGACAAGAGGGGAATGATTGTCCGACTGGGACACTGTGCGCATGATTAGATGATGCCACCAGAGGAGATAATTATGCTGTAGTAACGCTATCTGCATACGTGCATCATAATTTGCGCGGTCGTATTGCCGTGCAAATCGTGACGATGACTGCGACACGCTCTGAGGATGGATGCGGTATTTTACCAACGGCTCTTTGACGACTCCGATATGACGGCCCGAAAGCGCGTAGCGGAAAGCAAACGGGAAGTCTTCAAGCATCGGATATCTCATGTCCATGCCCCCCAGGTCGCGCAGGGTCTGGGTGTGGATGAAGAAGGCGGGTCCCTCCACTATGCCTCCACCGCAGTGATAGGCGAGGTTGACGGCCTGCTCGTAGGGATCTGCGGTGTCTAAATAGTCCTGCATCATGTATCGTGGACCGATAATCGAGCCGTCCTCGTCTATACAGATGACTCCTGAGATCAGTAATCGGTCATCGCTGTCGGCAGCGTGGTTGGCGAAACACTCTATGCAACAGGGAGTAAGGATGTCATCGCCGGCGATATATTTTATCCACTCGCCCCTCGCATGTTGCAGGGCGAAGTTATAGTTGCCGCAGATGCCGCTATGGGTGGGTGGATAAATAAATTCTGCACGTGAGAAGCGGTGGCGGTGTGTCTCCACCCATGAGCGGCACAGTTGTGGGGTGTCGTCGGTGGAGTGGTCGTCGCTGATAAGTACTTCGACCGGGCCGGTGTATGTCTGCGCCAGTATGCTTGCGAGGGTTTCGTTAACGAAACGCGAAGAGTTGTATGTGACTACTACTATGGTGATAAGGGGATGTTTCTCTGTATTCATGATTGGTTGATACGAGCTAAACGACTGAGTAAGAGTTGAAAATCAGCCGGAAAGACGAGCACGGACATGCAAGCCCGCAGGGTTGCATGATATTTTTGTGAGTTGTTACTTATCTGAATAATGACCGCCAGCGCGAGTAGCGGCCGGAGGTCACAGACCAATGCCGGCTATACGGAGTGTTTATGCCGAGTGCATGGAGCATCTTTATGCGCATGATTGCGATGGATTTCAGCATCGGGCAGGGTAGTGTTTTGAAGATTGGCAAGTCGCGCCACGGAGATATGCGGTAATATCTGCGCCACACGGCGTGGAGAGGGTGGAACATGAAAGTGCCGTTGAGCCATGGTTTGTACTCGCCGGTGTAGTGGATTATGGCTTTGCGCCGGCCTGATGCCAGACGGGCGGCGAGATTCCTGATGTCGGGAGGTATCATGGGGAGGTTGTTGGTGAGCAGGAAACCGGTCACGAGGTTCCATTGCAGAGGAGCGTATGCCACGTGGCCGTCAAGCACCATGTTGAGCGCGTCCTGGTCGGGATACTCCAGCGTCGTGGCGGATAATATCTGTAAGCAGCGGTCGGTCAGGTCGAGCTGGCGGCATCGGTCGATGTCTATTACCATTACGCCCGAGTTGAAGTATGGCGAGCTGATATTGAGCCGTTGGTAGTTGTCGAAGATGAAGTGGTTTATGTCGGGTACGGCCACCGCGGCATTTCCGTCCATGGGATGCTCCCACAGAGGATAGATATCTGTGTTGACTATGATGTCCCCGTCAAAGTATATGATTTTGGACACATAGACCGGCAGGGTCTTGATGAGAACCAGCCGCAGATACATCTCTTTAGGCCACTCGCCTTTGGCATCCGGCAGGGAATCTATCTCCTCTTGCATCACGTGGATTATGTGTATGCGGCAGTCATAATCGGCTTCCAAAGTCAGAAAGCGGCGGCGGTTGTCGGGGTCGTTGTCGGTCGTGGCAATCCATATCTCCATGTGGTGACGGCGGTTGTTTTCGAGCAGCGATGTGAGCATCACCCCTGTGCACGGGCAATAATGACTGTCAGGACAGCAGAGTATGTGGATGTGTGACGGCTTAATTTTGTTATTCATGGGAGTAGTGATTGGAGGGGAATGCTGTCGGTCAGGAGCGTTTCGGTATTTTCATCCATAAGCTGTCATAAGTGGTGCGGATTTTCAGCCGCCAGCACATTTGTAGTTTTCTCCTGTGGAAGCGTGTCATAAAGTCGGGCGAAAGGCTGCGGCGTATGTGGTTGCGCCATGGAGAGAGTTTGCGGTAACGCTCCCAGATGTATTCCAAGGGATGAAATATGAGCCTACGGCAGTCCCAGGGGTGATATGGCGCGTAGTAGTGTATGATGCCGCGTGATGCCCCTGACGCAATTTGGCCGACGGCCTGACGCTCGTCATCGGAGAGGTCGGCACTGACCGGTACTAATGCCCACGGCATGAGATTCCATTCACACGCCAGAGGTTGCCAGCGTCCGTGAAAGGCTATGTTGAGGATGTCTTGGTCGGGATATGCCAGCCGGGAGCCGTGTTCGGCTGCGAGACTCAGCATCATGTCATTGATGTGCCTATGCCGTATCTGCCCAATATCCATAAGCATTACTCCCGAATTGAAGTAGCGGCTGGATTGGGGCAGGGCTTTAAGTGGGGAGAGGAGACCAGTGAGAGCATCGTCGGCACAGCAGTTTACGTCCCTGACGGCAGCACATGGCAATCCGTGCATGTCTGTATCCCACAGTGGACGCAGATTGCAGTTTATTATGACATCGGAGTCTAAGTAGATTATGCGTGTGACATTTTCGGGAAGCAGGTCGGCGGCGAAAAGGCGGAAATATATAGACTGTGCCCACTTGCCGTTACTTGGGGATATACGCCGGATGATACCGTGGGGTATAGTTGTAATGTTGATTTCCGCACGGTATTTTTCTTCGAGCCTTTTGAAGCGGATTGTGTCCTGCTTACTGATACCGTCGGTGAGGATATGGATAGATAGCGGTTCTTCCCTGTTGTTTTCGAGTGCCGAGGTGACAGTTACGCCGCAATATGCGGCGTAGCGGGAGTCAGTGCAGCAAAGTAGATGAATCTTGGGGGGGTAAATCGCTGATTTACAGTGTGTTAATGTGTGTGGATTTAAGGCGGGCATGTGTCAATGATTAGTCTGCCGCAAATTAATAAATTTTATGATTTGTGAGCGTAAAATAGTGTATGTTTTGCAACATATATTAATCGGGAGTGTTCGTGCTACTTATCGATGTACAGGAATCGACATATGCCGGTCAGTCAAACAGTATGAAAGTGTCGTTATATGTGCTTCTTATTCCGAGGCGGTGGAGCATCTTGAGGCGGGTTATGGAGATTCGCTGTCTGATTGGTATCCGTATGTGTTTGCAGATATCGATATATTTCCATGGTGATTTCCTGTAAAACCGGTGCCATGTGGAATATAGCGGATGGAATGTATCGGTGCCGGTTATCCACGGTTTGCAGAAGTCGGTGTAGTGTATGATGGCGTTTCTTCTGTTGTGTATGATATTCCTTGTCATACTGATGATTTCCGGCGGAATAAACTGATAGTTGCGGGTCTGCATATACCCGGTCACGAGATTCCATTGCAGGGAGGCATATACTACGTGGCCGTCAAGCACCATGTTGAGGGCATCCTGGTCAAGATAATCCAGACGCATCGTGGATATTATCTGTATGCACCGGTCTGTCAAGTCGAGCTGACGGCAGCGGTCGAGATCCAGTACCATAACGCCTGCGTTGAAATATGGCTGACTGATGTTGAGCCGCTTGCCGTTGTCGAAGAGGTAGTCGTTTATGTCTGTAACGACCACAGCCGCTTTGTCGCCCATAGGATGATTCCACAGTGGAGCGATGTCGGTGTTGACTATGATGTCCCCGTCGAGATACAGGATTTTGGTCACATCAGCAGGAAGGGATTTGAGTACTGTCAGACGCAGATATGTAGCTTTCGACCATAAGCCTTGGCCGTCGGGCAGTGCATCCATTTCTTTTTGTGTCACATGGATGATGTGTATGCGGCAGTCATAATCATCTTCTAAGGTCAGAAAGCGGCGGCGGTTGTCGGGGTCGTTGTCGGTCGTGGCAATCCATATCTCCATGTGGTGCCGGCGGTTGTTTTCGAGCAGCGATGTGAGCATCACTCCTGTGTACGGGCAATAATGGCTGTCAGGACAGCAAAGGACATGGATTGCGTGGGGGGGGGTAAATACCTGATTCATAACGTATTACGCTCTTATGGCGTCGTGAAAGGTGATGATGGTTGTCTTGTTGCAAATTAAGCGATTTATTGTTTTGTTGGCAAGCTTGTGCAGCATGTTGTGCAGCATATTTGCGTTCTGGGCAATCTGCTGTACCTTGGTGCAGCCCTACATCTGTGCGGCGACCTTGTCCGCCTTTCGCGCCGGCCTTGCAGGGCGGCGTATCTACGATTCGCGGCATTGCAACGGGGCTTGCGCCCCGCCCTACTGTTTTTACGCTCCTGCGGAGCTTTTGGCGGATGCGTCCTCGTATATCAAAAGTGTTGCATGGAAGCCCCAGAGGGGCGGGGGGATAGTAGGGCGGGGCGCAAGCCCCGTTACAGTGACGCACCCCACATAATCAGCCCTGCAGGGGCTGGAGGCGTAAGCCATGGACACCGTTGGACAATCCCCTTGTTGCCGACCGCTCCCCCCCAAAAAAAGGCAGAGCTGTGCCTCCCAATGGCACAGCTCTGCAATATATTCAATGTGTAAAATTATATTTTACACTAAGTGGGCGATAAGGTCTTCGCGGTCGCCCGGGAGCAGGTCTATGACAGGAATTTCTATCATGGTGTAGGCTCCAGGCTGCTGCTTCATGGAAGCGCGGGCCACGCCTACGAGTATCTGGGCGGTGAGCGCGGGGTTGTTGATCGACATGTTGAACTCGAAACGCTGGTTCTGTGTACGTCCTGACACGCCCTTGCGGGTCATGTTGACTCCGTGGCCCATGTCCTTGACGGCATCGACCGAGGGCACGGCCATCACGTGGGTCTCGTCGCTCGCGAAGTAGGGGTCTTCCTTGACCGCCTTGGCGACATCGGCCAGTTCTGCGCCTTCTTCAAGCTCCACATATACCATGCGGCGGTGTATGCCTGTGCCGAGGGGTATGGTCATGGAGAGGGCATCTTTGACTCCGGGCTTGGATTTGACGCACACGGTGTGGCCCATCGACATGCCGGGGCCGAAGTTGGTGTAGGTCAGACCGTTGGGTGCAGCGGCCTGCATGAGGGTGCGCACTACCGAGTCGCTGCCCGGATCCCATCCGGCTGCTATAACGGCTACGGAGTTGCCGGATTTGGCAGCATTGTCAAGCGACTTGCGCAGACGGACTATGTCGGTATGTATGTCGAAGCTGTCGACGGTGTTGATGCCTTGGGCAAGGATGTCTACGGCGTGTTTCTCCACTTCGCGTGTAGGAGTGGCAAGGATGGCTACGTCCACCTTGCCGAGCTTGCGGATGTCGGCTACTACGGGGATGCCGGCGAGTTCGGCAGGGCGCTTCGACGGGTCACGGCGCACGATGCCTGCGATTTCAAAATCGGGTGCTTCCTGGAGCGATTCCACCACGAAGCGTCCTATGTTGCCGTAACCTACTACGGCTGCACGGATTTTTGTCATAAGTAATTATTGATATTTGTTGATACTGTCGGTTGGATGTTATATGCCGCTCACTATGGCTTCGGTGTCGCGGGCTATCATCATCTCCTCGTCGGTAGGCACTACCACCACCTTGACCTTGGAGGCGGGGGTGGAGATGACCGTCTCGGTGCCACGGGTGGCGGCATTGACTTCGGCATCGATTTCCACGCCCATGAAGCCGAGGGGCTGGCATACGTTGAGACGCACGCCGGTTTGGTTCTCGCCCACGCCGCCGGTAAATACGATGATGTCCACGCCTCCCATTTCGGCAGCGTATGCACCGATATATTTGAGTATGCGCTGCTCGTACATGTCGAGGGCGAGGACGGCCATCGGGTCGCCGGCGCGGTCGGCAGCCTCGATTTCGCGCATGTCGCTCGATATGCCCGATACTCCGGCCACTCCGCTGTCCTTGTTGATGATTTTCTGCATATCTTCAGGACTCAAGTGGTGCTTGGCCATCAGGTATGTAAGCGCACCGGGATCCACGTCGCCTACACGTGTACCCATCATGAGACCTTCGGTAGGCGTGAGACCCATGGATGTGTCGTAGCTCTTGCCGTGGCATACTGCCGTGATCGAGCCGCCGTTGCCTATATGGCAGGTGATGATGCGCTGCTTGGCGATGTCTACGCCAAGCATGTCGCATACGCGCTGCGACACGTAGCGGTGGCTCGTGCCGTGGAAGCCGTAGCGGCGCACTCCGTCCTCCTTGTAGTATTTGTAGGGCAGGGCGTACATGTAGTTTTTGGCTGGCATGGTCTGGTGGAAAGCGGTGTCGAATACAGCCACCTGGGGTACATCGGGCATGAGGGCGGTTATGGCCTCGATGCCTGTCATGTTGGCAGGGTTGTGGAGCGGTGCGATGTCGTAACATTCGCGTATCATCTGCTTGACAGCATCGTCGATGAGTACGCTGGCGTTGAATTTCTCTCCGCCGTGGACCACGCGGTGGCCTACGGCGTCGATTTCGTCAAACGAAGCTATGCAGCCGTATTCTGCGCTGATGAGGTTGTTGAGTATCGCCTGTATGGCTCCTTTATGGTCTACGGTGCCGAGCTCCTCGGTCTTCTTGGACCCGTCGGAGAGCTTGAACTTCAGCATCCCGTCCTCGAGGCCGATGCGTTCCACTCCGCCCTCGGCCATGACGCGGCCTGCGGAGGTGTCTATGAGTTTGTATTTGACTGAACTGCTACCACAGTTGAGCACGAGTATCTTCATATCTGTTAAAAATTTTATGTCTGTGGAAATGTAAGTATTGTGATGGGAGGTATATCAGGCGGGCAGCGGGGCAGGGCATACGCCTCCACCTTGGCCGTGTTTGATGCCTATGGCCTGATTGGCGGTGATGATGATAGTCTTGAAGATGTCCTCGGGGAAGCATCCGCGTGACAGGTCGTTGACCGGGGCGGCAAGGCCTTGCAGTATCGGGCCTACGGCTTCTACTCCGCCGAGACGCTGCACGAGCTTGTAAGTTATGTTGCCGGTCTCGAGCGAGGGGAATACCAATACGTTGGCCGTACCTGACAGGGGGCTGTCGGGGGCCTTGGAATGTGCCACTCCGGGTACGATGGCGGCATCGCTCTGCAGCTCGCCGTCGACGATGAGCGACGGACACATCTCGCGGGCTATGCGTGTGGCTTCTATCACTTTGTCTACGCGCTCGTGCTTGGCGCTGCCTTTGGTCGAGAAACTGAGCATGGCTACGCGGGGTTCGATGCATGCTATGTCGCGTGCGGTCTGTGCTGCCGACACTGCTATCTGTGCCAGTTCCTTGGCGGTGGGGTCGGGTACCACGGCGCAGTCGGCAAACACCAGTACACCGTTGGTGCCGAACGGCAGTCCTTCAGGCACAAGCATCACGAACGCTCCTGACACCACCTCGATGCCCTTGCGCGGTTTGATGACCTGGAAGGCGGCACGGAGCACATTGCCGGTGGTGTTCATCGCGCCGGCCACCATGCCGTCGGCCTCTCCGGATTTGACCAAAAGACAGCCGAGATAGAGGGGGTTGGCAGCTGTCATGCGGGCCTGCTCCATGGTGACACCCTTGGACTTGCGCAGCTCGTAGAACAGCGGGGCGTAAGTGTCGATGACCGTCTGGTCGCCGGGGTTGACTATGCGCGCACGTGATATGTTGTCGAGCTTGAGCGACTGCGCCATGTGGGTTATGTCGGTGGGGTCGCCTATGAGCACTATGTCGGCAATGCCGTCGTGGATGATACGGTCGGCTGCCGTAAGGGTTCGCGGTTCGGTACCTTCGGGGAGCACTATGCGCTGGCGCTCGCCCTTTGCTGTCTCGATTAGTTTTTCAAAAAGGCTCATGGCTCTTCAATGTGTTTATATGGTTATTGATATAACATGCAAATATACGAAGAATATTCGGCGAAAGAAATAGCGGAGGTCGGCCGTTGGCCGGTCCGCGACGGCGGAGCCGATTTCTTGAGTCAAATATACGAATAAGTTGAGTGCAATGTCAAATTTATTTGAACATTGCCGAGCGGGAGTATATTGGACAGAGTCAAATATACGGAAAATTGATGAACCAGTTTCTCGTTAGATGTAAACATTCGCCCGAGCGGCGTTGTTTTAAGATTAGAGCTGGGTTTAACGGCAAACCGGCTCTTAATTTGCTCATATCATGGATAAAAAACGGCGTAATAAGATAAATTCGTGGCTTCTTATCGGAGTCTTGGTGTTGATAGCCCTGTTGCTTATATGGCTCACGGTAGCTTCGTTTTTCGGCGACACCGACGTGGCGGCTTTCATCCCGACCCTTCTCTGACAGCATGTCCTACCGATAAATCGGTAGGATTCAAGGTCTTGCATTGATACCGTGGGCTTTCGCCCACGGCTAT
>ULOI01005316.1_pt1 | contig 65054 bp, 43 predicted proteins | sample 1952231 | NCBI WGS metagenome assembly ULOI01 (sample SAMEA4835593, study PRJEB28245) | human gut metagenome | biome: gut microbiome; material: fecal sample | place: Denmark | collected 2008
TTTTTAAACATTGCAAATGTAAGACAAATTATTGGTAACGCAAGACCGAATGGTTTTATATTATGTAGGATGAAGGCTCTATAGGAAGTTCAAAAGAAGCTAAACTCCAGATCCAGAAAGAAACTGAATTATTCAACCACAAGAACTGAATTCGTCAAACACTTTCACTAATTTCGCACTTGCTTGTTTAATCTGCATAAATATTATTAGGATCTAACTGAAAATGAGACGTTTTTGTTACCACGGGATTTGGGGTATTGTCGTATATAGTTACCTAATATTGATACAAATACTGCTCTGATTCCAACCTTGGTTTCTGAGCCTTTTTATACTTTTCCACATCAATGATGGCATTTTTTCACAGTCATTTGCATCAAATACTTTGATATTCCGACAATTACATCTACTGCTCAAAAATGGATGTGCAATCCGAAAATGGTAACAAAAACAACCAACTTACACATTTCCGTATATCTGCCAGCTATGGATCGGATCTTTTAAGATTGAAAGCAGCGATTCGCTGAGCGATGTTGTGCTGCACGTTCAGGAAATACAAATTCAGTTCCTGAACGTGGTAATTGCCTTTCGGGAATAGATTGCCTATGCTCGGAATATAATAGGCATTATCGTCCAACCCATCCACAATCAAAGCATGTGTATCACTGTCAATCCGGACTCCGATGCTATGGTGCAGGGTGTCCGTCATGCCGTTTCCATCAAAGAATACCGCGCCGATGTGCTGCTCTGGCGAAGCATAGGACGTATCTGTGCGCCAATTAAGCGGATTGATACAAACGACATTTCCATCAACCAATGAGGATACAGCCTTTGTGGAGGAAACGCTGTTGTAACATACAAGCACACCGCAATCTATAGAATCGCGAGCCGGACGCAGCAACGGATATTCATCCAGTTCCTGCCGGCTGGCACCATAGCCAAACGCATAGGCAGCGACCATATTGTCATACTGCACGGGGGTGAGGGTGTGTTTCAGCAGTTCGATGACCGCTTTTGCCCCCTGGCTGTGTCCAGCAAGGATAAATGGGCGCCCCCCGTTGAAATACTCCATGTAGTAGTTAAAGGCTCTGACCACGTCATCTTGGGCTATCGCAAACCTGCGCTCTGTCTCTTCACGGACAATCATCCATGACTGCATTGTAATCTGACGGTAATAAGGAGCGTAGAACCTGCAAGATTTTCCAAACAGGCCATACGCCAGACGCATGGAGCCATCCACCCTGTCTCGCTGTTTTGGGTCATCAACATTCATATGGTAATAGGTCTTGCCGTCCTGACCCTCCCAATCCCATATGCAAGTCGGGGCTATGTAAAATACATCGGCCTGTACCGTCGAGTCTACCGGCGCATCGAACCACATATCGCCACGAGAATAATCCGGCTCGGCTGTGAGGTTATACTCCTTTGTCGAGCTTTCGGACGAGCATCCCGCCACAACGAATAACGCCGACAAGCATACTGCCAGCCGAATCCTGAATGTTGACATCTTATATTAATTTCTAATAGCCTAATATTTATCTTACTCTACAAATATAGCGAAATATCTGTTGGCAGAATAAAAAGGGTAATATCTTGAGCATGAATTTGACATGTGGTTTTTACAGGCTCTAAGCCACAACATCTACTTGACGCGTAGAATATACCCTTTCTTTTTCAAGGAGATTATATTGACCGACGGATCATCCAAAAGTTTTCGGAGGTAGGTTATCTGCACGTTGAGCGCCAGAGAATTGGAGTTGCTGTTGTCGCCCCACACTGCATATAGAATTGTGTCACGGTCAACGACCTTACCGAGATTAGCCGCGAGGATAGACAGAATCTCGGTCTGACGTACCGACAACGAGTGTGTCTCGCCCTTGTAAGTGAGCGTTAAGAGATTGGGGCGGAATATGATTTCGCCTAAACGATACTCCACATCCTGGCTCGTCAGGTCGCTCTCAAACCGCTCATTGATTTTCGCTATCAGCTCTTCAGGGTAGAACGGTTTGGGGATGTAATCGTTGCCCTTCAGTTTGAATCCATACAGGCGGTCGACCTTGTCCGTGCGGTCGGTAAGGAAAAATATCAGCACACGGCGGTCTTCATCCCGTATTATTTTAGCAACTTCAAAACCGTTCTTACCCGGCATATTTATGTCAAGCAGAATCAAATCGGGATGAACCTCCTTATATAATTCCAGCCCTGATGCGCCATTGGGTGCATACGCCACCTCGTAACCTTCAGCCTCAATGAAACGTTTGAGCAACATCGAGTTCTTAAGGTCATCGTCTATGAGCAGTATCTTTTTCATTGCGGGAGTTTTATCGTGAACGTAGACCCTATACCCTCACGGCTTTCAACCGACACATCTCCGCTGTGGGCTTCAACCAAAAGTTTTACATAAGCAAGGCCGAGTCCCATGCCCGGGATGTCAGTAGAGGGTGCTTTGCCACGGTAAAAGCGGTTGAATATCTTATTCCGATCAGCTGACTGAATCCCATAGCCATTGTCCGACACATCTATTGCCACGCTTCCGTCTGCAATCTGAGCAGAGATTTCCACCGTTACTTCATCGCCGGAGTATTTGATTGCGTTCTCAACCAGATTCGTCAGAATATTCGACATATGCTGGCGGTCGGCCGAAATGGTCATCTCTTCCGGCACTTCATTTTTAAACACTACCGTTTTTGTACTCGGAATTACTGTCGCCTGTAACACGTGGTCAATAAGTCCTGCGAGATTGAACGACGTGATGCTCAACGGTATCTCGTCGACATTGTTGAATGTTATGTCTCTCAGTTTGGAAAAATATGCCGATAGATTGTCAAGAGCCATGCGTGTCTCTCCGGCGACTTCCTTGCGGAAGTCGGTATCCGCCATGAGTTTGTCGCTTTCTATCCCTGAAACGTACATCTTCAGAGTCGAGATAGGCCGTTTCAATTCGTGAATCATCGTTGTGACGAACAGATTGCGCATTTTATCCAAGCGCGTCAATTTTGCGATGGTTTCGATTTGCCATACCAAACACATGATAAGGAATATCGAAAGAACCGTAGCCAGCACCAACGTCCAGCCCATCTGACGGAAGATCTCGGCAGTCGGGATGCTACAGTCAATCACGACCGATTTTTTCTCAAGCTCCGAATAGGGATGAGTAATGACGAAATGTGGATTGAAGATGGATGTATGCGGCATTACGACGGTTTTCCAGATCATGCTGTCGGTGACGACCAACGAAACCTCTGCCCTGATATCATCTTTACGCAGCAGCGAGTCTATGCCCTCAACTGTGAACGGCGAACGCACGTCTAATTCATACCTATTCATGGCTGACCATGCCGCGCCATCATCAGGAGCACTTGAAACGTCAAATGACGCCACTCTCGACACAGAAGCCAACAGACTGTCCTCAAGCAGTTTGGAAAGCTTCTCCTTCTCGCTTTTTGTGAGCTTACGCTTCTCGGTGATGCCTAACAGTCTGATGGCATTGTAAGTCCTTGTTTTGACAGTAGCCGTGCTTGCCCTTTGGCCGAGAGAATCTACGTCTATGTTAAGGTTTTTGATGGTCCGCGTTGTCGTCACATCTCCGAAATTTATAGTCGACTTTGTACGTAATTGGTCATATTCATTCAGTATGTTTTCTACTCTGGCTTGCGTTTGTATTTCGTATTCGAGCAGCGTGTAATCATAGCGGACATACAGCCAGTAAACCTGCATTGAAAGGAATGCGATAATGGCTATAATGGAGAGTATGTAAAGCGTTTTTGTTTTCTTTTCCATATTACAAAGTTAATCATAAAACGCCTACTTAACCCGCTGGTTGCTACCGCGATTTTGTCAAGAGTAATAATTTAGTAATAATTCCCAATAATTGAGTAATGATTATTTTCGGTCAACCGGCCAATCGCGCCCTAACTTCGCAACGTCTAATCGAATATTCATTTTTAAACCTCAACAGAAATGAAGAAGATTGCTCTTATCATCATTGCGGCTGCAATAGCGGCTGTTACAGCAACAGGTAAAGTAGCCCGACGCGCACTCAGTATCTTTCAACCCAATGTGCCGGAGACCGAAACAATCGCCCCCGAGACCATGGAGTTTGTCTATGACTACTCGTGGTGTAACGACACTACAGGAATGCTTGAAGACAACTTTACCTCCGACAGGATGCTCTTGCAGATAGGACCGAAAGGCCTGTCTAAATTTTCAAGTTACAAAAACCTGACAGTGGATTCCCTATTGATGAACTTATCAAAGGAGCAGTTGACAGAGGCATTGATGGATAATAAGCTGTCAAATGGCGAGTTTATGACTATCTTCAAGAATTATCCGGCCGGACGTATCACGCACACTGAAAAGATATGTCTCGACTGGTTCCGCTACGAAGAGGATATGCCGATGCTCGAATGGGAACTTACCGACAGCACGGGCACCGTACTCGGTTATGAATGTCACCAAGCCAAATGCAGCTTCAGGGGACGTGAATGGACTGCGTACTACACCGAGGAAATCCCCATCATGGACGGACCTTGGAAACTCCAGGGGCTTCCCGGACTCATCATGAAAGCCTCCGACAAGGACGGCCATTACAGGTTCGAATGCATCGGCATCAAGTCCAATGCGTCACGTCCGATAACCATGTATAAGGTACCGTACATCTCTACATCCCGTCAAAAGTATTATGACACAAAAAACCGCTACGACATAAATCCTTACGCTTATTTTGAGGCTGGCGGACACGGGCATATAACCGTGTCGGACGAAGCCGGAAATCCAGTGCTTGATGCCTACGACCCGATAGAATTGGCATTTGACTACATCGAACGTGACTGGCGGAAATGAAAAGACATAGCTTTTTCATACTTAGCCTTTTCTTGTGGCTGCTGCCTTTAGTGGCTGCAGCCCAGGAAACGGTGCACGGCATCATAATCGACAGCGAAAACCACCAGCCCATTGTAGGGGCGGTAGTCCAGGCATTGAGCAAAACAGGGAAAGCGACTTCATTTGCATCCTCTAATACCGACGGGGCGTTCAAAGTCAAGGTTTCGGAAACAACCGATTCCATTTCATTCCGCTGTATGGGGTATGAATCTCTGAAAGTTCCCAGAGACTATGATTTTACAGAAGGCGTGGAGATGTTGCCCAAGACCACCCGGCTCAAAGACGTGATAGTGCAGGCTCCTGACATTTATGCAAAGGGCGACACGCTCGTATTCAATGTGGCACGTTACGCAAACGCTACCGACAATGCCATTATCGATGTCATAAAGCGCCTGCCCGGCATCAAGGTCGAGGATGACGGCACAATAAAATATCAGGGGAAGCCCATCAACAAATTCTATATCGACGGCGACGACTTCCTCGGCGGTCAGTATGGTCTTGCCACAAACAACATATCCCACAAGGATGTCAAGTCGGTAGAAGTAATGGAAAACCACCAACCAGTCAAGGCTCTCGAAGGGATTGATTTCCCGGAGGAGGCAGGCATAAATATCAAGCTGAGCGAAGAAGCCAAGGGCAAGTGGGTAGGTGTCGCCAAGGCGGGGACGGGCGCACAGCCGTGGCTGTATGACGGCTCTCTATACGCTATGCGCATAGCCCCCAAAGTGCAGAATGTACTCACGTTGAGAGGAGGTAATACCGGCTGGAATCCCGACGGACAGATAACGGAGCACGACTTCAACGATATGTTCTCAGCGGATTACTCGGAGAGTCTGTGGCCGGAGTACATAGCCGCCGACATTGTGAACGCTCCGCTCAACGAGAAGCGTACACGCGACAATCTTTCGTGGATTGCAAACACTATAACGGCATGGCGGCGCGGAGACACATCCATGCGCGTCAAACTTAATTATGCCGGTGACAGACTCGACTATAATTCAGGGCTACGGACCGACTATTTCAGCCCGTCGATTCCGGATTTCCTGCAAAGCAACGACCTGCGTACACAAAACCACGAGCTGTCGGCACAATTCAACGCGCAGGTCAACAAGCGAGGTTATTTTTTGAAGGACAAACTTACAGTGGAAGGTGTTTGGGAAAAGACCCGCTCGACTGTCACCGGGTCATTTAATCTTGACCAAACAATCAGACGGCACACGTTCTCTGCCACAAACGACCTCAAGCTGATAAAGCGCAACGACAAGAAACTATTTGAGCTGACCTCGCGCAATTCGTTCGCCAATCGGCCTGACAGGCTATTCGTCGCTCTCGAGGAAAATGCAACCCAAAGCGTCGGCACAACCGACTTCCGAAGCACTACAGAAACCCGTTACGGCAAATTGGGACGTTTCTGGAAATTCTACATCAACGGCGGGATAGATCTGGATTACCACAGATTGCACCTGTCTCTGACAGGAATGGATGCATATGACAACGACAGTGTTTTCAACTCGTTCATATCCAATCTTTACATCACCCCGCAACTCGACTACGAGCGAAACGGATGGCTGCTCTCGGCAAAAATACCTGCCAAATGGCTTCACTATAGCGTCGGCCGACAGCACGACTATATAAATCTGTATCCAAGATTTTCCGTCCGCAAAAAATCTTCGGCAAAAAGCGAAGTTTCGGCTTCAATCGCTTATCAGCTCAACTCCCCCCAGGCATATATGTACATCACCACTCCTGTTCTCTCCGATTACCACAATCTGTTTATCGCCAACGGCATCGACAGATATTCACAGAGAGCATCCGCTTCGATATCATACAAATACCGTAATCCGTTGACCGCATTTTTCGCTAACGCTTCGTTGGTGTACAACTACAGCCGGAGTGCATTGATGTCTAACCAACTGTTCTTTGACGATTTCATCATATCGACCTATGCCGACCATGTTTCGGGGAGTCACTCATGGTATCTTGACGGAGGCGTGAGTAAGGGATTGGGCCACAGCCGTATGGTTGCCGGGTGCGATATCAACGCATCGACAAGTTCAGCCGCCTCGATGCGTGACAACATCGTGCAAGACTACAGTCAGCAGACAGTCTCAATCAAGCCATATTTCAAAGGAAGCATCCTCCGCTGGCTGTCCGTGGACTATGAAGCAACCTACGGATTCTCGCGGTTAAAAATCGGAGAGACCACCAATAACAACCATTCGTTCAACCAGCAACTCTACGCCTCTATCATCCCAAATGACCGCTGGCAATTCACCGTAGGAGCAGAGCACTTTTTGACCCGATTCTCTGAGGGGCAGACCGACAACCTAATCTTGCTTGACGCATCAGCGACCTGGCACATCAGCAGCAAGGTCCGCCTGTCACTGACTGCCAACAATTTGCTCGACAAGCGGCAATACCAATATGTGACATACGGCATCCTTTCCCGTACCGAACACTCCTTCCAGATCCGCCGCCGCAACATCCTTGCAGCCATCCAATACCGCTTCTGAAAGACACCGTCCCCCAAGCAAATTAAAATTGAGCCAGCCTCCGTAATTTCCAACAATGTGTATTAACTTTGCATTTGCTGTTGCACCCTGCACCAACCTAAATTTGTTTCAAACCGCACAGCATCGCGTCATGCAATGATGAATACTGTAGACATTCTTAATACACGCATTTCTTTATGCCTGAACATAAAGGCAAAATCGTATCACACCATAACCTTATTTGATGCGTTAAATTCAATACGGATAGGGACTTACAGCAACCAAATCCAAAACATAAGGAGATTATATCTCAACGGCAACGCAAAATACAATTCTAAAAAGAAACAGCTACCAGCGTTTATATTTACCGGCTGCCTATATGACACACGGTTTAAATTTGACATTATGGGATATACATCCCTGCTGATAGTTGACATCGACAAATTGGATAATATAGATGATACAAAGGCATTGTTACTGCCCGATCCATATATTGTCAGCCTATGGGTCTCTCCATCCGGTAATGGATTAAAAGCATTGCTTTTCCTTAAATATTCACAACCGTATTCGGCATCCGATGCCTGGATTTTACACGAACACTGTGCGTTTCCCCAAGTAGAGCATTATTTCGCGCAAAAATATAGCCTGTCTATTGATAAAACCGGATGTGACATCACACGAATGTGCTTCGTATCCTACGATCCAGCTATACATTTGAAAAAGGAGTTCGAACCATTCACCGTACAAAATAATCTAAGTAACAATCAGATGCACAAAATCCGTTATGCATACTATTACGGCCGGAAAAACGTACGGCAAAAGGTCAAAGAGATGCAAAAAATTTCCAAGCATTTACGCCATTACACAGACTGAACGTTTGCCATATACTTGCATCATAAGTAAAGCATGAAATCAATGTGCGTATCAATCTCGGTTGATTCTTAAGGCTCATAGAAATCGGTTCGATAAAGCACGTGCGTCAGCAACGGAGAACAGGCATCAAGCTTCGGATGGTCGAACTCCCCTACTTTTGTCATACCGATTTTTTGCATCACACGTTCCGATGGCTTGTTTATCTTGGCGGTAAACGAATAGACTCGTCTGATACCCAATGACTTGGCAAATTCAAACACAGCTTTTGCCGCCTCCGTAGCATACCCACGGTTGTGGTATGCAGCTGCCAACCGCCAACCGATTTCGATGCCAGGAGTAAAGCCGGCATCAAACCCTATCTCATGCAGCCCCACGTAGCCTATGAATACGCCCGTAGACTTCAATTCCATGGCATACAATCCCCAGCCGCGTTGCTCAAACTCTTTTTGAATATTGATGTAAAACCGTTCCGACTCTGCATCGGTCAGCAGAGCCGGGAAATATTTCATCACTTCCGGGTCGCGGTTCATGTCGGCGAAAGGCTTCAGATCCTCCTCCATCCACGAGCGCAACCTCAGCCGTTCGGTCTCAGCGTACACCATGAGTAAGCATTCACATTAAATCGTATTTATATCAGTCGACTAAAATCAGAAGCTGCGGCAAAATTACGTATATCGCCCATGTTATGCAATACCCTCATCGCATCACCATACATAAATAACCATACTGTTAGAGCCTTAGCTTTTACGTTTTATTATAACCACCAATATTACGTCAGACATAGCAACAACAGCAACACCGAAAGTACAATTCCGCCCAATGAATGTGCCTCCGGAGTGGTTCCACACCAGCCTGCCCTGCAGGTCAAGATACGTGGCCGTGCCACCGCCGACCCGGTCAGCTTCCGTGTCGGACCGTGATGCGGCCCCGTCAGTCGCGACCTCTATACTGTCAATGTACAGCTTGCCGTTCAGATTCATGCACACGGACGGATTGCTGCCTTTTTGCAAATATAAAACCTCATTCCCATATCCATTCACCTCTCCTGCGAATCTTTGCATATCCCAAGGATTCTCACGAAATTTGCAATGAAAATGCACGTAATCAGAACAATAGCAGTTTACCGTGTGAAACGTGGACTGACTCAGGTCGGCCCCACCATACTAATTCGCAGTAGGATACAAAATAATTGTGTATGAAACACATATGAGCAAGAGTGTTTTGATAATCAATGCGTCTCCGCGTGCCAACGGCCATATCAGCCAGCTGCTCGCCATGGCCAGAGAAGCTCTTGTGGCAGAGGGATGCAAAGTGACAGTGTTTTCGGTAGCCGTTGCCGGTTACCGCCATTGTACGGGATGTATGGTATGCCGAAGCAAGGGCGACTGTGTGCTGCCAGCCGATGACGGACAGCGGTTGGCAGCACTGCTACGCGAGCATGACCGTATAATTGTAGGGACACCGTGTTACTGGGGCAATATCCCTGGATCGCTGAAGGGGCTGTTTGACCGCGTGGTATATGCCATGATGGATGACAACAGGTCGGCATGGCCGCAACCGCTGATGCGGGGGAAGAAAGCTGCTGTGATAGCTACATCTACTACACCATGGCCATGGAACAGGCTGTTTCGCCAGACATCGGGAGCGGTCGGTGCCGTTAAAGAAATATTCCGATACAGCGGCATCCGCATAGTCGGGTCTCTGCAAAAGGGCAACACCCACAGGCATCCGGGTCTCAACAGCCATGACATCCGCACACTCCGAAAGCTCGTCAAACGTTTGCTTCGTTGATGCATAAAAAAGCAGCGACAGTATCAATGTGACTGCCGCTGCCATAGATGTATGTATGGTAGGGATTACTTTTGTTTGTCCAATTCGATGACGTGCAGCCTGTTGCCGTCTGCATCTATGAAGTGTATGGACAAGCGGTCCTTGTCGGCTGTTATTATGGAGAAGCCCTCTGACGGACTGCAATACTGCGTGCCTTCTGTCGGTTTCACCTTGCGTGACAGTGCCCCGGCAGAGTTGGTGACGTAATGTATGGGGCTGTCAGGCATTGTTATATCCTGGAAGTTGTGGATGTGTCCGTTGATATATGCTGCTACTTTGTGTTTGAGCAGGATAGGCTTGAGACGCTTTTGCAGGTCGGTTCTCTCTGATTCGGTCTTTGAGGTCTGGGCATATATCGGATGGTGTCCGGCTACAATCACCCAGTCTTCGTTGGCAGTGTTGAGCACACTGTCGACCCACTGCAGCTGACGGTTCATGTCCTGCTTGCGTGCATCAGGATGCTCGTCGCTGTTGCGGTATTTGTCGATCAGGGGGGCGGTGTCTACCATCACCAAGCGGATGGTGGTGCCGTCATTCTCCCAGCTTTTGGTATAATATCTCGCAGGCATCTGCCAGCGGCGGCTTTTACTGGAGTAGTCGATGACTGCCTGGGTGTTTCCCTCATACTCGTGGTTGCCTAATACTGGATGCCAGGGAATCATCAGCTCTGGATGAGTATAAATCAGCTCGTAGTTTGTCATCCACAGAGGATCGTCGACTGATTCGATGCCAAGGTAATGGTGTATGTCGCCGATAGCTATTACAGCTTCAGGACCTATGGCATCGGCCATCTCACCCATCTTGTCAGCTATCGCTTTCTGTTTGTAGTAACCGTTGCGGCCGGTGTCGTTAGCCACAAAGAGGTTGATTTCGCCTTTTATGGAATCAAGCAACTGGGGGCTTTGTGCTCCAGCGATTACCGCGTTGAGCAATGCAACGACTGCGGTGGTAATGATTTTGTTCAGGTTCATAGAGTGTATAAGATTTGGTTGTTAATTTGTTAGGTTTGTTTCTTTAGAAGCTCAGTTTTATGCCTCCGTTGACCTTGACACCGTAATATTCGGCCTGCATGGTGTAATCTTTGGAGCCTTGGTAGTATCTCAGCGGCTGGTTGAGCAGATTGTTTGCTTCGGCATAGACGGTCCATTTCAGTTTCTTGCCAAAGGTGTACGAAAGATTGAGATCGAGATAGTTTACGCTGTCGTAGTATCTGTCATAGAAGGCTGAGGTACCCATTTCATCGATAAATGCTGAGGCATAGTTGTAGCTGAGACGGAGGTTGACACCGGCTTTTTCAAAATAGAGCGAGGCGTTGGCCGTATGCTTCGGAGAGCCTGGCAGCCGGAGGCCGGTCTCGTTTTCGCGACCTTCGAAGTTGAAGTCGGATACGCGGGAGTGGGTGTAGGTATATGTGCCGTAGAAACCGATACATTTCAGAGCCGGGGTTATGAAACCGAAGTCACGCTGCAACGACATTTCGATGCCGAACAGGTTGGCGTTGCCGGCGTTTTTGGGCTGTGTGATTTTGTCCCATGTCTGACCAAGATACTCTGCATTGAACCGCGTTTCGTCAATGATGAAATTTTCGATTTTCTTGTAGAACAGCCCCATGCCCACGAGTCCTATCGACTTGAAGTAGTATTCGTTGTGGATGTCGAAATTGTGCGACGTGGTGGCCTTAAGGTTGGGGTTGCCAAGTTTTATCTCGTTGTCGCCACGGCTTATGGTCATGCCGGGAACAAGTGCCGAGTATTTGGGACGCGAAAGGGTCTGGGTGTAAGAGGTGCGGATGACATAGTCTTTGCAGGCCTCCCATTTGAGCAGCAGCGAGGGTAGGAAATTGATGTAATTGGACGTTTCGGGATCGGTAGTGCTAACCATGTCCGTTTCGTCATCGTAGATGCGTCCGGTATATTTCAGCGCCGTGTTTTCAGCTCTGAGACCTGCCATAAGTTCTACATTGTCGGCAAGACGGGTGTCAAAGCGTACAAAACCCGATGACACTGTCTCCCTCGCCTTGTAATTTGCGGCAAGCTCTTCGGCCACCTGCTGCTTCTCGAATTGGCTTGCATCGTCAAGCTGCAACGAACCGAGATACGATTTGTCGACAAATATGCCGGGATTGTAGCGGTCGGTAGGCATGAAGTTGGGGTCGTATTCGTCGGTGAGGTTTCCAAAGGCGTTAGCGTTGAAGCCGTCCTCGTCAAGTGGGGTATATTCGTAGAAATCGATTTCCTTGCGTTTGGTCTTGTTGACGATTTTCGCGCCGAATTTCAGTTTGGAGTTGCTTCCGAGATTGGTTTCAAGGTCTACGCTGAATTTCAGATCCTCCTCCTTTATATCTTCTTGCTGCTGAGTGAGTTCTTTCAGTGAAAAATTGTCGTTGAGAGTCATGGTGCTGCCCTCGACAGGAGTGGCAAACGGCTCTCTTGGATTGGAAATATCAAGCACGAACTGCTGATCTTTCAGCTGATAGTCTATGTAGCGTTCATTAGGACGTTCTTCCGAAGCTCTGGCATATCCGCCATTCCAGTCTATTTCAAATATTCCCACTTTGTGGTTACCTCCGAGAGAGAAGTCCATGGTCTGCTGGCGTTCCAGTCGCGCATCGCGGTTGTCTGGTGTTCCTCCTTTGGTCTGCACCCTGACAGTTCCGTCCCCTTCGGGCGTCAAGTCTTTTATGGTGGTGCGGTACCGGTTTTCCCAGTCATTGCGGTTATTGAACAGGCCTTTGAAATACAGGCTGTGATTAGGATTGATGTTGTAGTCCAAAGAGAGGGAGTAGCTCTGGCGTTCGCGTGTTACATAATATTTGCGGATTTGGTACTCGTTGACATATGCGTTGCCGTTGTCATCTTTTTCCCAGACAAACTCCGTGTCATACGAGCCGTTAGGGGCGTTTTGATAAGAAGCGGCGACGGTAACGCCTAACTTCCCGTCAAAGAAACGGTTACCTAAAGTAAGGCCGAAGTTGAGCGACGGTTTGCGCCTGATCCAGTTATAGCCGGTGCCAGCAAATGCTTTGGCGAAAAAGCGGTTGGGAGCGGACTTGGTCACCAAGTTGATTGACCCTCCGATTGCGTCGCCGTCCTGATCGGGCATAGCCACCTTGTTGACTTCGATGGTCTGTATCATATCGGTGGGAATCAGGTCGAGCTGCACACAGCGGGTTTCGCCTTCGGCCGACGGGAGACGGCTACCGTTGACCGTCACCGATGTCAAGTCGGCCGCCGTACCTCTGATCTGGCCGAAACGGGCTTCGCCCTGGTCATATTGGACGTTGATGCCGGATATGCGCTTGAGTGCGTCACCGATGTTCGAATCTGGAAATTTGCCTGACTGCTCAGATGAGACCACATTGGTGACATTCATGTTGGCTCGCTGGCGGTTGATGGATTGACGCTGTTCGGAAAACACACCTTTGACAACGACCTCGTCTAACATCTGTGTATTTTCTTTCAGGACTATTTCACACGTTAAAGCTTCCCCGTCTTTCACTAAGATGTCGCGTGTGACTGGCGAAAAGCCGAGGTACGAAACGACCAATGTATGCGATCCCGGGTCTATTCCCTGGATGCGGTATTTCCCGTCCAGATCGGTGGTTATGCTCCACTGGCGGTCGTCGATCGACACCTCTGCTCCGGGAAGTGAGTTTTTTAATTCATCTACTACGTGGCCTACAATTTCTCCGCCTCTATACGGTTCGCCGAAAACCATGGCTTGTGACGACAGCCACAAAGCGGAAATTGCAACTAACGGTTTAAAAAAATTCATGTTGGTTTATTGATTGTTAAACGTTCGCTGCAAAGTTCGGCACAGAATGTTTCATGGCATTTTCACGAATATTAATTAAAAATTAAAAAAATGTTTCAAAACCGTTAAGCACCCGCCCCCATCTTTATAATGCATTTTCTAATAACCCGAGTAATGGTATAGATTATCGAGAAGATGTAACAAAAATTCATCATTTATGAAATATTAATCCAATATATTTGAAATAATTATGAAATATATAGGTAATATGTTTGTTATAAATAAAACTATTAATCCCGCATAAAATGTTGTTTCTACTAATATCGGTGTGTTCTTTCCTGTACCTGCTTGTGCTGGCTTGGCTGTGGGGCTCTGACATGATGAGGTCGACTGCCTCCATCAAGAAGTCGTCACGGAAACAGCCAGATCCACCCCCCTTGCCTCTGTCGCCCCCATGGGGTTTTCGGTGAGGACGTATACGCAGCTCGGTGTGATGTGGCGGTTCTAAAAATGTGTTTATACCCCAGCCAATAAAAATACCTGAATAATAAGTGGTATCTTCCTAATAAAAAGCAGGTCGGATAGCTTTCGCTTCCCGACCTGCCCAGTCTGTAAGTTATCGTCTACTTATCTTTGAAACCTATTTCTGCACCTTACGTACCTTGTTCCCTCTGCGTTCTATATAGATTTCTCCAGGGAGGGGATTGGTGATGCGGATGCCTTGCAGATTGAAGTACTCCGCTTCAGATCCAGTTTCAGAGTCAGTTATTACTCCGGAAATTCCAGCATCGTGCTGCACTTTTCCTGTAAGTGCCATATCGGATACTCCGCCAGCATATTGCGCCTCAACTCCGTAGACGACTGTAGTAGCGTCAGAGACTTCTCCGTATTTGTTGTCAACATAGGTAGTCTCTGTAGTGCCTCGGGCCAAAAGCGTGCGTTCTCCATCGACGATGCGGTAGATATTGTAGCCTGTGGGGCGAGTAGCTGCCGATTTAAACCGCATGTCTGGAACAGAATATGTGATTGCTCCATTATTTTCGCCAGCCGCACGTATCATGAACACGTTATTGAATTTGCTCCGGAAGAATGTAACACCATATTCGGGACCGGCTACTGATTCGCTAAATTCGCTATGGTACCAGCCTGTCGATTCTTCCAAGGGATATTCAGCGGTGGGTTTGGCCAACCCGAGGCATACTGATCCGTAGGAGTAGCTTATTGCAACAAGGAATCCGTCTTCAGCTTTGACCTGAGAAGGCAATTGGAATGTATTCCATTGATTATCCACATTTGGCACAGTTACTGAATAAAGCGGTGTGTGTATTGGAAATCCTGTCTTGTCAAGAGGGAATATGAATAGATTCACCTCTTCGTGTGCAGGATATGCATATCCATCGGAATAGGTGTACCAGCTGATTTCCTTTATATCGGCTGATGATGTGAATGCATTGCCCATGATGGCATAGTAAAGGTCCGAAATATTATTATAGTCAAAACCCGCGCAGTCCACCATCTCTCCTCCGTCCTGACGGAATTCATCGATCGGCTCCTCCCAAGTTATTGTAGCAGCGTTGTCATCCGTTGTAGTAGCTTTGGGACAATGTGCCGCGAAAAGCCGAGGCTTTATCTCGAAATCGATAGCCTCCATATCTTCCGCACCGGGAATAAAATCTGTGACCAGAGTGCGATAATTACTGGTGAGGACTGTCAACGTATACTGGAGGTCAGCACCTCCATAAATATTCGTCAATGTATACGAGCCGTCTTCGCCGGTTGTGGCATGGTAGTCATTGTAGCCTGAAAGCAGTATGCCGGCTCCTGCCACAGGGGCTTTTGAATCCGCGTCAAGTATGCGACCCTTGACTGATATAACCGGGCGCGATACCATGGTAATTGCTGTGACGACCTCAGCCTTGTCGGTCAACGGTGCTGTATTGACGCTTGTGCCGACATATCCAGTTGCCACGGCATCGAGTTGGTATGAGCCGGGAGTAATCCTGCCGAAAGAGTATGCGCCACGTGCGTCAGTAGTGGAGGTTAGGCTGGTTCCGTGCAGTGTCACAGTTGCATCTGCAATGGGTGTGCCGTCGGCTGACGAGGTGACGGTACCGGTGAGTGAACCAGCCTCGTCGTCGCTGAATACGAAACGGATGGCTGGAACCAGATTGTATGTTGTCGGATTATCCACACTTGCAGGGTCGGTCAAATCTATATCTTTGCGGAGCGTATAATTGTATATAGTACGTGGCAATTCGGTTGCAAAGGCTGCGAATCGCTTGTCGGGTACAAAGTATTTACTGTTTTTTGCCGCATATATCACTATATTGCCTCCATTATACTGGTATGGGGAGCTAAACGGGATAACCACTTCGTTGTTGCCTTTTTCTATGAAGATGGATGCCGAGTACACTTTCGTCAGGCTGGAAGGGTCTATCCATTGCTGGTCGGCGAAGTCGCTGCGGGATGTTTCACCGATATAGAGTTCTACAATCTCGGAGTCGAAGTCTACGTCGGAGTTGGCGCGGAATGCGACCCCTGAAATTGTCGCCTTATTGACACCTATTTCGTTGGCCGTATAAATCATCTGGGCAACGGATCCGTTGTTATACATGTCCCAGGGCACTTCGGTATCGAGTTTCGCGTCATTACCCAATGTCACATCGCGCACTTCAGTGGAAGTGACGATGAATGGCACTTCTGCCGAACTGTCGTTTTTGGTTTCAGTATCGCCTTCCAACGCTATGGTGGCTACCATTACACCAGCAAAAGGCTCGGTCGGTGTCCATGTAAATGTAAATGTCTTGTCTGTGCCTCTATCTACAGAACAGTTGTCAAGTGTTGCGAGCACTTTGCCCGAATGTGTATCGGAAAGAGTTAGAGTGAAGCCGGATTCGTCATTGCGACCGTTATTGTACACCTTGAAATCGGCAGAAGTTTCAACACCTTCACGCATGATGCGTTCGGGACGCAGAGATACGGCTTGCAAATCGTGATCGGCACACGTACCAAGCTCTACGTTGTCGAGGTAGCATGTGCAATAGTTAAAGCCCCCCACGTATGAGACTTGGGTCTCGAATCGCAGCAGACATGTCTTGCCGGCATAATCGCTCAGCGGTACTGAGACTTCCAGAAACTCCGTGGTCGGCGTATGTGGGTTGCTTTGGGGATCAATTTCCCACACCGTATCGAATGTCTGGCCGCCGTCGTCGCTGATACTGACTTTCAGATATGCATTAGCAGCCGGGACTGGCATGGTGCTTCCACTGAAGAAGTCGTTGTAGAGATAGAGGTAGTTGAACCTGAGTTCGGGATTGTCTCCCATTTCGGTAAATGGTGTGGTACAATATGTGGGGACTTGGGTAGTCAGAGCTGCACAGTTGGTGCCGTCGATACCCATTCCAGGAGCAGAGACCATGTAATCGGTACTCCACGTAGCAGGGATGCCGGCATCGAATGTCTCGAACCAATATCCCGAACGGGATGCCTCCTCTATCTGCTGCTTTACGCTGATTGTAATCTCCGATGCATCGTCATCATCGGTGGCGAGAGTAAAGGAGCCTTCATAGAGCCCGGCAGTTTGCACGTCGACAGAAAGTGCGATATCGTAGACCTGTCCGGCAGGAAGAGTTACAGGAAGGTTTGATACCTTAATTTCCGGCGACGACTCCTTAAGCTGTACTGTCAACGGGGCACTGCCGTAGTTGGCGATACGACAAGTCGTCTGGACCGGCGGTGTCAAGTCATAGGCATCGTCAAGTTCTATATTTGTCGGACCCGCAAAAATCGGAGTTTCAGGCGGGCATACCGTAAGATTGTCGATAAGAATGCCACTTCCGTAGCCTGGACTCGTGGCATGCAGTCCTATATGGAAAGTGCCTGTTGCAGGGGCTGTGAAAGTAGCTGAGCAATACTTCCACCCGTTGGTATCGTCGTTTAGATGCACCATATCGATTGTCATGCCAGCAGGCGTATCGCTGTAACCGCCTTTGACATATAGTTCTTCCAATACGTTACCTTCTCCATCGCCAAGCATGAATGTATAGAATGACAAGTAATACTCCTTGCCCTCGGTCACTTCAAATCCTGGAGATATAGCCCAGGCATCGTGGTTGTCGGTGCTTGTGATGATGTAAGCATAGCGTTCACCGCTGGGTGCCGCAACCCTGCCAGAGGATAGGTACAGCGTACCGGCTTGCCAGACATCCTCTTCGTTGCCAGGAGTCGCTATCGTAGTCCAACCCTCAGGCAGAAGCTGCTTTTCGTAAGGGTCGTAACTTTCAAAGTCTTCAAATAAGAATAGGTTTCTGTTCTTGGCTGCTTTTAGAGGAGCCTTTTTCAATCCGATTTTTTCCGCATTTGACTCCAACGCCGCTAAAACGGCAGAGTCGGGTGCCTTGAGCAGTCCCGCCGGACTGGCTGCTGCTACCGTAAATGAGAGCAGCAGGCCCATCGTAGCTGTGGATAATAACGTAGTTCTTTTCATGTCAAAAAGGAGTGTTAACGGTTGTTTAATCTCTGCACAAAGATAGCAGAAGCCGGACACGACTCTTCGATCATGCACGCACAAAAAGACAATTTGCTGATTTGACCGCTGTATAGGCTGAATTTCAAATCATTATGCTCAATTTATTTTACCTGCTGTCTTTGCATATTCAGAGGGGTTCATGCCCACATATTCGCGGAAAGCTCGTCGGAAAGTGGGTTGTGACAGGAATCCGACCTGCTGCCATAGATCCTTGAGGATGTCCGCAATCTGGTCAGACTTTACAGACGAGAGCATCTCTATGGCTTTACGTATACGGAACGAATTGATAAATTGCGGCAAGCTCATGCCTGATTGTTCTTTGATGATACTTGTCAAATAAGTCCTGTTGGTACTCAGTAGCTCCGCCAGAGTCTCGCGGTTGAGCTGCGGATCGGCATACAACCGCAATGACTCCATCTTGGATAGCAACTCATTGTATATCTGGCGCGAGTTCTCATCTGTCAGGCTGGTTTTCCGAATCCTGTCTTCACTCCGGTGCGCGGTAAGCGTGTTCTCAAGGTCTGCGACCTTGTGTTGGAGACGGCTCTCATTTTCGATTGATTCCTTGTACTGGGTTACTATATGGAGGTGCAGGCGGTTACGTCGGCGGATGTGGTACATGAGCAATACGATAAATATAGCCAGCAGGATCGTTGCGATGCTTATCAATATGAGCATCCGGGTGCGACTTTCAAGCGACAATCGAGCTATATCACGCTGCCGCTGGTTCTCTACTATTTTGAGCTGCATGTTGCGTTCCCGCACCAAATAGTCCTCGGTGTCAGCTTTCATCCGCGATGTCATGTCGATAATTTGCCTATACAGCTCACGTGAACGATCGTAATCGCCAAGGTCCCAGTTGATTTCAGCCATCAGCCTGAGCAGCCCCATGTCACGGAAATGCAGGTGCGATGAGTGGGCCGTATGTATAGCCGCTGTGCAATCGGCTAAAGCCTGTCTGTCCTTTCCTGAAAGGGACAGGGCACGCGCCTTCTGGTACAATGCATCGATCTTGACATCCGGGCTCAAGGGGTTCTCCCCCTGTATCGCAAATATGGAATCAAGCAGATCCAAAGCCTTCTTGTATTGTCCCATGTCATTGTAGATTCCGGCGGTGACGATGTCGATGGTGTAAAGGCGCTGTCTTGAGAATCGGGATTCCTGAGACACTCTTCTCGACATGGAAGCATAACCAAGAGCCTTGCCGTACTCCTTGCGAAGCCCATAGTGTTTTGCCAGTTTCAGGAATATTGAGGATTGGTGATGTGTAGTATGATTCTCTCGCATCTGCAAGGCAAGCATGGCATAACGCATACTCGTAGTATCGCCCTGTTCGGCACCGACCTCGGCGAGGTTATTGTATATAGTTATCATCGAGCGCTGTCGACCTATCCTCTCACACCACTCCAAAGCGCGCAGCAGATACTTTTGAGCAACTGAGAAATTTCCTTTGAGGAACCCCTCGCAAATACCCAATGAATTAAGGCTGAGTATGCATATCGAGTCAATGCCAGCATACGATGCTTGTTCGTAAGCTTTGTAGAATAACGGCTCACACTCGACACTGTTGCGATACATCATTTTGGCCACGCCCGATACAAAATTGGCATAAGCTACGTGTCCTGGTTCATTGTACCTTGACACCAGCTCAAGATATTCGGATGCAGAGCGTTCAAGTGTTTCGTAATCGAATTTGTCGCCGAGTTCCGAGCAACGCATCTTCAGTGAGTCCAGCTTTTCGCTTATATGAGCCGGAGGGGTTGGAAGATTTCTTTTTGAGACCGATGCTGCTGTAGGCGCATCGGCTATATTATCACATGAACAAAAGACCAGAATAACGAGGAGCATGGAAACTGTCGAAATTAGCAGGCCACGGAAGAGAGTTGATGATATATGGATACAACGACAAATCATTTAGGCAGAGTTACTACGAAAAGGTTTAGAAATATTACTGTCCGCTAACTTTTACCGGAGAGTGTTTCATGGCACAAAATTAATTAAAATTCTCAAGCACAAACATATGGATCCATGTCAATCGCATCAGGCAATCCACCCAAATCCAATAGCAGCCAAGATGTCACCCGATGAAGAGCTATCGGAACACATCTGACTGGGGCAAGCATGGTTGCCACTGGCATAACCAGAAGCTGTTGTCCAGCGGGAATATTTTTCAGCCAGGCCGTCTTGGTCATTTTGAGTATGAACCCAGACCATTTTGATACAAACCGAACAATTATCCAGCCACATCCATCTGGTCGGGTCTGAACACAATCTCGCTCTCCGCAACCGGAGATGCCAGAAAATATCCTAAACAAAAGCTGCCGCTGAACATACAGGGTCCATTGCTGTCTGACTGCAATGCCTCTAAATAGTCCGCCATCTCACGCGAGATAGCAGATACTGTCACCGTAACCACATCGCCATCAAGGAGCACAGTGTTATCATCCTCCTCATCGATATCCATGCGGCTCGTCATAAGCACTTCATTGATTATGCCATCGAAAGCCCGGCTGTCATCAAGCACACTCCACTTGTAAGCTTCGCCGTTGCGGTATAGCCTTACCCAATAGTAATCTCCGGCGGATGACGGGTCGGTGAACGATACTTGCAATACGGCTACATGGTCATACGGCATCTTGATCCATTGAAACTCCACTCCGCATATCTCTGAGTGCGGTCTCATTATGCTTGTGGATGTGTAGGTCTGTCCTCCTGTCGCCACATCTATCCTGTACTCGTGTCCCACTATGCCGGGAGTAGCATCTGTAAATATTCCCGAAGCATCGGGCTGCAATGATTTTGTCTCTCCAGCCGTCACATCCGTCAACCTTACCGCCGCATCGGTGATTTTTGCCGGATTCATCGGTTCGTCCATCGGAGTCGTTCTTGTCAAAGCAACCGAAGTACCCTCATCGGTCACGCACCCTTCTATCACTAACTGCGGCTCCACATCATGATAGTGGAAATCAAGTTCCTTCTCGCATGAAGTACATAGGGTCCCTGCAGCCAGCATAACGATGATATATCTCATGGTCTGTCAGAATTTTATCGTATATGATACCGAAGGTACTAACCCGAACAGCGACTGCTGCACGGCTCGTGTACCCGAAGGTTTCGTGGCATCGTCCTCAAAATATATTACGAACGGACTATAATGGGCATAAACATTATACAAGCCGAACGACCATATAGACGTGCACCGTCTTCCTATTCTGGTATATGTGGCAGAGAGGTCCAGACGGTGCGATAAGGGTGTCTGGTAACCGTTGCGCTGCGAATAGTAATAACATGTCGTGCCGCTTATCTCGTATTTTGCATCCGGGGCTGTCAACGGTCTGCCTGACGAATAGGTCCACGATGCTGAAAATTTCCACGCATCATTTAAGTCATAAATCGCCACGACCGCCACGTCATGCCTTCGGTCGTTAGAGGCATCATACCATTGGCCGCCGTTGATGCCATTGATACGCGTCTCGGTCTTTGACAGGGTGTAAGAAATCCAGCCATTGAGTTTGCCGGTATTCTTGCGCAGCATCATCTCCATGCCGTAGCTCCGACCCTTTCCTCCCATAATCAGGCTCTCAAGACCTATACGCGAGAACATCATCATCCCATCGCGGTAATCATATACATTACGCATCGCCTTGTAGTAACATTCAGCCGACCAGTCCCAACCGCCTCCGGCAGTCATACCCGCATATCCCAACGAATACTGCGCAGTCCGTTCGGGTTTTACCCATGCGGATGTCAGTGCATACCTGTCAAACGGGAATGTGGTCGATGCCGCCCGTATGCCGTGAATATTCTGAGTGGAAAGCGACGCGCCGACCTTGATATTGTGTCTTTGGTCGATAGTATATTTGATGCTGCCTCGTGGTTCGAAATCCACATACGTTTTCGCAGAAAAATCAGGCGTATCTTCATGCAGAGCCTCAAACTCATGGAAACCGTCACCCGACATGGCACTGAATACCGACAGTCTCGCTCCCAACGCCACTGAAACCCTGTCGCTCAACGTCCCGTCATATCCTGCCCACAAGGCATTTTGCCATCCCGAGCGTATCTCTTTCTGCCGGGAGGCACTGACCGCCATCTCTCCTGATTTCACCCTGAGCAGTTCAGACCTAAGCCCCACCTCTACATTATGTTCGTCCGTAATCTCATACATGATACGTTCATTAAGCGATACGGAGCGTATATACTCCGTCATCTCCTGACTGGCATCCATTATATCCATGGCCATATCCGTGGTGTAATTGGTGAAAGAGCCTGTGGTCACGAAGCGCCACCGGTCACCGGCACGCATATTCCAATTAGCACTCGCAGCCACATTGCCCCAGTGCATCGCCATGAGGTCGCTTACCGCCAGATTGTCACGCGATGCGAAAAACGACACATCGAGCATGTTTCGATGGTCTATTTTATACCGCAGCTTGGCGTTTACATCGAAAAAATTCATCACAGTGCTTTTATATTGGGGTATCATCTTGAGAAACAAGTCGACATACGACCTGCGCGCAGCCACGGCAAATGACAGCTTATCCTTCACTATCGGTCCCTCGGCCGCGATTTTTGCATTAAGAATGCCCACAGTGCCCGAAAAATGATAGTCCTCCATATCGCCAGATTTCATCGAGGTCTCGAGCACCGCCGATGTCGCACCACCGAAATGTGCAGGAATCGGTCCTTTATGGAGCGTTGCACGGCTCATAGCATCGTCATTGAAAGTCGAGAAGATACCCATCATATGCGACGGATTATAGAGTGTCGCACCATCGACCGTAATCAGATTCTGATAAGCGTTACCGCCTCTGACTTCAAACCCGCCTGCTCCGTCGGCTTCGCCGTGTACACCCGGAAGCAATGCTATTGACTTTATGATGTCGGTTTCACCGAAAAGCTGGGGTGTAGCAGCGAGCTTCGTCAATTCCAGCTGCTCGCTGCCAAGCATCCCGTCAGCCACACGCTGGCGGGCCGACTGCCCCGTCACTACGACCTCCTGAAGCTTTCGGGCCTGGATGCTGTCACTCTGCGCCCGACATAAAGCTACAGCACCCGACAGCATCATGATTACAAGTAACAACCTACAAACCATCTTTCATAACCTAATGTGTGCAAAGTTACGATTATTGTCTGAAAAACGTTAATTTTATAGTAATGGCACACAGCATGAACATTTTTATCTGTATCTTTGTTGATGTTATATCCAATGTTTCATTTAAACACGAACTAACACACACAATGACACGTAAGATTATGCTGGCGGCTGCCGTTGCCGCCATGACACTCGCCACAAGCTGTGTCACCAATAAAAAATACAATGCCCTGCAGACCGAATACCAGGCAACTCGCGACGGCCTGCTCGAGTGCAACAGCCAGACCAAGAGCATGGAGTACCTCATCAAGGATCTGAAGTCGCAAAACGCATCGCTTGAACGCCAGCTTGAGGACATGAAAGCGACTCTCAACCAGAGCCTGCTCAACAGCCAGATGGGAAGCGCCAATATCGCGAAACTCGTCGACGAGATCAACGCCTCGAACAAATACATCAAAGAGCTTATTTCCGCCAAATCCAAATCGGACTCGCTCAACATAGCCCTGACCAACAAGCTGACACGCTCGCTGAGCAACGACGAGTTGCGCGATGTCGACATCAAGGTACTCAAAGGGGTGGTGTACATCTCGCTGGCCGATAATATGCTCTTCAACACAGGGTCATACGAAATCAGCGACCGCGCCATGGATACGCTGTCGAAGATTGCCAAAATCATCAAGGACTACAAGGACTATGACGTGCTCGTGGAGGGCAACACCGACAATGTGCCCATCTCGCGCACCAATATACGCAACAACTGGGACCTCTCGGCTCTGCGCGCAAGTTCGGTCGTACAGGTGCTTCAGGACAAGTTTGGCGTCAATCCTTCACGCCTGACCGCCGGCGGACGCGGCGAATACAACCCCATAGCCGACAACACCTCCGACCTCGGCCGTCAGCGCAACCGCCGCACCGAAATCATCATCACGCCCAAACTCGACCAGTTCCTTGACCTCATAGACCAGGCACCGGAGCAGGATTAATAGAGAATCATCCATATATCGCTATATGCGGGTCCGATTGCTAACCAATCAGACCCGCTTTTTTTGTGCGCACGTGACCGCAAACACCACATGGACGGATGCATCGCGTTAGCGATGACAAGATAATAGCCAGGCGGCGTAAGCCCATGGTATATAGGCCAGTTAAAACAACGATCTGATTTATCGGTCGGACATCAGAAAGCGATGGTATTCTACGATAGCTATCGTTAGCATGACCATATGCAGAAAAGTGCGACCGATAAATCGGTCGTATTTATTTTTGTGGGAATCTTTTTCCGTGGGTTTCACCCACGTCTATTGTCTTGCATCGCTACGCGATGGCCATCCGGCCACAGCAAACACACATATATATACACAAAACCGTCACCAGACTGTAGGGGATTTCTGGGAATCCTCACAGCCTGATGCCGGATATGAGCTTATTTTTACAAATAAAAGCCGGATATTACTCCTCTACAGAGCGAAGCTTCTGCACGTAGACCGCTTTCATCATCTTCTTGCGGTTGGTTACAGAGGGCTTCTCGAAGGCTTGGCGGCTACGGAGCTCTTTAACGATGCCAGTCTTTTCAAATTTACGCTTGAATTTCTTCAGAGCGCGTTCGATGTTCTCGCCTTCTTTTACTTGTACGATAATCATTGTGCTGTTAACTTATTGGATTTTTGTAGTGTTGTGTGATTGTTTATCTATCAGAAATGCTTACAGCGGCTTGTTGGAAACGCCATTTAAAGCGCGACAAATTTAGCCATAATTTTCCGTTCCGCAAAACTTTTCCGCCATAATCTCAACACACTGTGTGGACAACTTATTTAAGAATCAGCTCTCCATATAATACCATAGGCTGCGCGGCAATAGTCGCCGTGCAGCCTATGGTGGTTTGCGGGGAGGCCGGGACTGCAAACAACCCGACCAGTCATTGTCATTTAAACGCTGTGGACAGCTACATGTATAGTGTATAATTGTGAAACGGCTTCTTACTCTGCTTTCTCAGGCTCGAGGAGCACAGTCATATGGTTGCCTTGGGAGATTAGGCTCTTGGCAAATCCGATGACATCCTCGGCTGTAACAGCTTCAGTAGCCTCTACTGCGCCATGTACGATGTCAGCACCGTCAGTATGCTCTACAGACATTGCTGTCAGCCAAGTAGAGTTGCGCTCGAAGCTTTCCTTATAGTCCTTGACCAACGTCTCTTTGGCCTTGGCCAGTTCTTCCGGCTTGATTTCCTCAGTAACCGAGTCAAGTATCTTATTGATTTCCACTATGGCCTCGTCAGCCTTCTCGGGCTTGAGCAACAGCGGAATGACAATGGTTGTATTGGGTTTGGCAAAACGAGAAATCCCCACTCGGGCACTGATGGAGTAGACAGCACCCATCTCTTCGCGAATCTTATTTAAGAGACGCTCGGTAAGAACCTGCTCAAGTATGGTCGAAAGGATATCGCTACGGAGGTCGAGCTTCTCATTGCCCGACACAACGATACGCCCATAAATCTGAGGGGTCTCCATCTTCATGGTGTATTTGTCGACATTCTTGCCGGCCTTGATACCGAACGCGGGGTCATAGTTCAGCTCCTTCATTTCGACGGCTTTACCGGGCAGAGAAGCGATGTATTTCTCAACAAGCGGCTTCAAGGTGTCCTTGTCGATATTACCGACGAAATAATATGTCAGCTCGGCAGCATTGGATGTCATAGCCTTAATCATATCGATAATCTGCTCACGGTCAGCTTTCTTCACTGCTTCGACAGTCGGGTACTGCTTGCGAGGCGAGGCGAACATCGATTTGAGCATGTCCTGCGTCATCACCATCTGCGGGTTTGACGAAGCATGGGTCAGGTATGTCACTAACTGATTGGTCATTGCCGCAAACTCCTCAGCATCGAGGTTAGGCGATGTAAACGTAGCATAGAACACCTCAAGCATCGACGGTAGATCCTTGACCGTGGTAGTGCCTGACACATAACGCTGGTAGTCATCACAGCCGATATGAACGCTGAAATTCTTGCCGGCGGTGTACTTGCGCAGATCCTGAGCAGAATAGGTGCCAGCAGAGAGATTGGTCAAATAGTCACCCATAATCTGAGCCGTTTCGTCCGACAGGTCTTTGTAATCAGCGCTGCCGCCAGCACCCCATGCACCGAAGAGGATTTCGTCATCCTTGAGCTTGGTGGGCTTCACTACCACCTTGACCCCATTGCTCAGAGTCCATTCCTCAGCATCCCATTTCTCCATAGGCTTGACGGAAACTACAGAGCCCGAAGCGATTTCACCGGGGATAAGCGGATCCTGACGCAGCTCTTCCTTGTAAGGCTCTATATCTTCAGCCTCAACCTTGGCCATGATTTCGCCGAGTTCGGCCTCGGTAGGTACCACTACGCCTTCTTTTTCGGGAAGGAACACCTCTATATAGCGGTTGTCAGGTGTGACGAGTTCCTTGAAATACTGGTTGATGGCATCGACATTCACCATGCCGGCTATCATATTGGTCATGTCGAGCTGGTCTTTGAGGCTGAGAGCCGACTCGTTGTCGATGAAAGTACGCACATATGCCCGGGCATACTGTGTAGAGGGATGGGTATTGCGGTTGTTATATGCTTTTTCCAACTTGGAAATATACTCGGCCTTGACACGGTCAAGCTCGGTCTGGGTGAAGCCGCCACGCATGGCACGCAGCACTTCACGGTAGACCGACTCAAGCACAGGCTTGATGTCGCCGTCCTTGGCTACGCCTTCGGCCGAAAAAGCATGCTTGGTCTTAACAAAACTCAGCATCTCCCCGATGTTGACATATGCCGAGGCGAAAGGCGCATCGCTCTTTGACGAAATGTCCTCCAAACGCTGATTGAGCATACCAGCTATCATAGTGTCCATATAGTCCACCACGAAACCGGCCATGGTGTTACGCAATTCCCTTGGCAGTGGATCATAGGCAAAATCAAAGCTCACGATAGACATCGGAATCTCGGGATCCGTGCCAATCGCCACCTTGCTGCCCTTGAAGTCGGGGACAGTGAAATAGCGTCGCTCAGGCGCATCGGCAGGCATGGTTATAGGGGTGAAAATCTCCTTGATTTTAGCCTCGATTACGTCTGGGTCGACATCGCCCACCACTATGATACCCTGCTGGTCAGGGCGATACCACCGGTCATAGTAGTCACGCAGTTCGTCGGGCTTGAAATTCAGCACTACATCCATCGTACCTATGGGCAGACGACGGCCATAACGGCTACTGTCAGGAAACAGCTTGGGAAGCATCTGCTCATACGCACGCATGATGCCGACGTTAGAGCGGCGCCATTCCTGCTCTATCACACCGCGCTCTTCGTCAATGTCCTTGTCGGCGAGGGTCAGGTCGCATGACCAGTCGTGCAATATCATCAGACACGAGTCGACCACATTGCTTTTGCCTTCGACTGGAACAGACGAAATGTTGTAGACCGTCTCGTCGAAACCTGTGTAAGCATTCAGGTCACGGCCAAACATGACACCTTTCGATGCCAGCCAGTCACGCAGCTGATGACCGGGGAACTGTTTCGTGCCGTTAAACGCCATGTGTTCCAGGAAGTGCGCAAGACCCCGCTGGTTATCCTCCTCAAGAATTGAACCGACTTTCTGCGCGATGAAGAAATCGGCCTGACCTTTAGGATAAGCGTTATGACGGATAAAATAAGTCAGACCGTTGGGGAGCTGCCCCACTCTGACGGCAGAGTCCATGGGCAGAGGTTGCGGCTGTGGCATCTGTGCCATGGAGATCACAGGAGCTATAAAAGCCACCAAAGCCCATAGCATGATGCTGAAAATGGATTTTTTCATTGTGATTGGTAAATTTGTGTGTATGTTTTGATTGGAATTTACTATATAATTTCCCAAATTTAATGATTTTTCATCAATCTTATACGGTTTTATACAGATTAGACGCATGATGACGATAGAAAAGTTGCAAATAGTCCTTAAAAAGCCGCTTAATAATGGGTCAGCTTGGTGCGTCCGCTATAACTTGTAGAAACGCACAGTCCTGATAAGCACATTGTTTAGCGTCACATGGCTGTTGACCGTGTACGGCTTCCTGTACATGACGCTTACACGGTTGACACCCTGACGGAGCTTCACGCGCAGCATGTTGCTGCGTGAAGTGAGCGTCCATTCATCTTTGACCGTCGGCGGCATCACCAATGCCCCTGATATGGAGTCGTTGACGCTTACAAGCCTGATGGCACACAAGCCCGAACGCGCCTCTCCATCGGCAAGAGCATTGCTGTAGACAGCTTCCATCAGATACTCTCCGGCATCGGGCGCAACGATGTTGAAACTCATCTTCCCACGATACGACTCGGTAGTCTCGACAAACTGACGAGCCAATTTCTTGTCGCTGATAAGCGATGTGCCGGTGTAGGCTAAAGAGTCGGCAGGCACTGACATGATGCTTCCGCGTGGATAGAAATATATCGGACGTGACGACATCCCGGCATATTGCCCTCCTCTGACAGGGACAAATGCCGCAGATGTAAATTGCGTGACCTCAGCAGAGTGGATATAGTATTTATCAACAAAAATCCGCTCATCAAGCACACCGTTAAGATACACCTCATAAGCATCTCCGACTGAGAAGTCTTTTATCTGTATCTGCCGCGCATTTCTTGTATTAACTACCGGCACCGCCGGCATCGCGGCAACAGATGCTTCGCTAATCTCACATGCTTTCGGAGTATTTCCCCCCAAAGTAATCTCGATGACGTGCGTCCCCTTTATGTTCGACGGGATGGTGTGGCTTGTCTGTTCGGCTCCGTCCATCTTGTACGAACTGATTACCGAACCGTAGCCGTTGATGAGGATGTGAAGCAGACCGTCGCGGTAACGCAAGTTCCTCACTTCGCGGCGGGTATCAACCGTAGGCGGGATGTTCGGGTGTATTTCTATACCACCCTGAGTGAAGCGCAGCCCCAACATGCCTTGATAAATGGCGGCGATATTGGCGGCAGCTCCAAGAGGGTTCCTGCCCGACATATTCCTGACAGCCGACGGGCATTTGCCAGACGAAGCGTCATAATATGGGAAAACGCCGAGATTCATGGCCGACAGGTACGTCAACGAACCCACCATGCGCTGCAACAGAGCGGTATTGCCAGAATGTGATGCCGCAATGGCCCAATAAGCCTCCGTAACCGGCACGATTACTGCCGGCACAGAGTCCGACAACTGCGGATACATGGCAGGGATACCCAATGACAGCACCGGTGTATGCGACTGCACAGCTATCGACATCTCCGGGGTAGAGACATTATAGACCATGGCAAGACCTTGGCCGAGATTGTCGACAACTCCGGCCGCAATCGGATACGGCTCTCCATAGAGATACATGCTGTAAATGCTCGCATCAGGCATCCACAAGGTTGTATTGACTGCTTCGACAAGGCGGTTGCGCTTGGCCATGTACTCTGTGCCGTCATGCCCGCGAGCCATAGCCATCATGGAAGCGGCTTCATAAGCGCGGGCAGTCAAGGCGTTGACGGTAATGGGTTCAATGGCCGAAATATCCACTGGCGTCATCCATGCCGGATAAGGATGTATGGCGTTCCCGGCCACGCTCTGCATACCCCTGAACAAGCCTGTCGACGCGTCGGCAACAACGGTTTCATAGATTTCCAATGTCTTACACGCCACCGGGTAGATTTCTTCTAACCACCGATAATCACCCGTAACTTCGTAGACGCTCCACGCTGCTGCTATCCATGCCACGGCATCAGTGGCAACAGGGAATCCACCGCCATAGCTCCGCCCCTGCACTACCCTACCGTCACGCACCTTGGACCGTAACAGCTCCTTGGCCTTATCAGGGGCAACGTAACAGAGCGCGAGATCGGTCAGATAGGAAATATCCGCCGTAGACAAATTGCCAGGAATACTGTCCAACGCCCATAGAGACAGGTTATGGACGGCATCAATCATACGCGCATCGCTGCTGTAACGCAACGACATGGAGGGCTGCGGTATATGCAACGTGTCGGGTACAGTCGCTGTGCGGAATGTGCTTATCAACGTGGTATCGTCAGGGGCATAGCCTACATGGATTCCGTCGGTGATGCTGTCAGCAAACAGCGTATAGCTCTCACACTCATACAATGCCGCCGGGGATGCTGGCTTTTCGAAGCGGCATCCTGCCAATGGTGACGCGGATGCTGCCACCACCACGGATGCAATGGCTTGCAATACCTTTTTGACAACATCTGCCGTCATTTGTTGAGTTTTTAGAAATTGTTCATTTTATGCCGCGCCGGTCAAGTTCCGAGCGGTAACGGGCAGCATTGGCTCGGTGAGCGGCATAATCTGACGCGAAATTATGATAGCCTGAGAAATCCTCACGTGCACACATGTACAGGTAGCCATGCCGAGGTGCGTTCAACACTCCGTCGATTGTCGCAGCATCTGCTATGCGGATAGGACCGGGAGGCAGGCCCTTGATGACATAGGTATTATAAGGTGAGGGTGTCGAGAGCATGGAGTTAGTGATGCGACGTATAGAGAAGTCCCCTATCGCATATTTGACGGTAGGGTCAGCCTGGAGCTTCATCCCTCGGTCGATACGGTTGAGATACAGCCGCGCCACCATGGGTCGCTCATCCTTCTTGGCCGTCTCCTCCTCCGCTATCGATGCCACAGTGGCTACTTCGACAGGCGAGAGCCCGAGTGCACGTGCGCGGTCTCGCCGCTCGTCGGTCCAGAAACGGTTACGGTGGCCGGCAAGTTTTGCCACGACATCCTCCGCCGAAGCGGTCCAATAAAACTCGTAACTGTCAGGGAGAAACGCCGCCGGATACTGCGACTCATCCGAGAAGCCCATCGGCGGGAGTACCGTGCGACAGGCATCCAAAAACTCTTCGCTGCTGAAGTCGAGCATGGAGGCCATCTTGTCAGCGAGCTGAGGCATGGTGCGGATATTGTTAAAGGTCACCGTGACAGGAGTCTGCCGTCCACGCGACAGATTACGTGCTATCTTCAATGCCATCTCCCCACGTGTGACGAGGTAGCTCCCATGAGCATTAGAGGGGGTGCCGCCCATAAGCCGCCACAATGTGTAGACCCGCTTGCCCATCGACTTTCCAAGACGCACATCAAGGCTGTCACGCACCTGCGATACCGTGGCATCACGCGGCACAGTCACCCTCACAGAGTCGCCACGGTAGCCGTCAAGCCCGACAAGCCATAGCACGACCACGACAGCCACTGCCCCTAACCCTATAAACAGCCATGTGACAGGATTGACGCGACGGACGGCCTTGGACTGTTTGGACTGCCGGCATGAACGTGGAGCAGATGGTCTGCGGAGCCGTTTCGGCTGTGCTGCCTTAGGTTGTTCTGGCTTCGATTGATTGTCTGACATAGGCTTTCTCAACATTCGTTTCTTTCCTCTATCTTATTATCGGCAGAAGCCTCAGCCTCTATGTTTCCGCGTGATATGATGTATTTGTTATAGTATGCAATCACCAATGTAGTCAGCGGCAGAGCTATAATCATGCCAAGGATTCCTAAAAGGCTCCCCCACACCGACAGCGAGAACAGTATGATGGCCGGATTGAGTCCCATGGCTTTACCCATGATTTTAGGCGTGAGGAACAAGTCCTGGATAACCTGAACGACACAGTACACCAAAAAAGCCTCGCCGAAGATGGTCCAGAAATTGCCGCCCTCGCCTACCGAAGCCACCATGCACAAGAACGCCGTCAGCGGAAACGATGCGAGCTGGAGATACGGCACCATGTTCATCAAGCCGATAAGAAGACCCAACGGTATAGCCAACGGCACACCTACGATAGTGAACCCGATACAGAACAGCACACCTACAATAAAAGCGATCAATGACTGTCCACGGAAATAATGGTTCATACTCGTCTTGATGTCATTGGCGATATGGAACACTTGGCGGCGGTATTTAGGAGGCACCACCCAACGCAGTCCCCGCTCCAGCCGGTCATAGTCTATCATCAGGAATATGACATAAAGAATCACCATTACCCAGTTGAGAATACCGAGCATGAAGCTGATGCTGTTGGTTATCAGCTCCCATGCCGTACGGAACGTTCCTTCGATAATGGTAATCCACTCGTCCTTAGTTATCATACGCGAAAGACCGTCAAGGTCGATATTCCGGCGGATAAACGAATGTATCTCCTCCGGCAGATAGGGTATGTGGAGCTCGCTGCTGGCGTAATCTTGCAGCAGATGGCCCATCTCCCTGAACTCCGAGATTATATACGGGACAGCAAAAGCACTTGCTATCGAGATGATAAACAGAGACTCAAACAATGTCACAAAAACCGCAATGATGCGCCCACGCAGATGCAGTAGGCGGCGGTTGAACTGCACGAACGGCTCCAATATATAAGCTATAAGACATGCCACGCCAAACGGCAGCAGCACTGCTTTAAGATAATTGATAAGATATATCGCCACCGCCAGCAGGGCAATGGTAAACAATATCCTTACCACTCGGTCAAACGTGTAGGGGCGTGAATGTGTATTCGGCATGTTGATGCGACTTGTCGTAACAGTATATGACACAAAATTACGAAAAATAATCCAGCCGATTTTTTAGAGTGTGTTTACTTTAACATTAAAAATTTTTATAGAACTGATTTAAACTTATCACAAATTAACATTGCGAGGCTGGTTTCGAGTCATAGGTCACAGACGAACGAATTATAATGTTAAAAGTAAACACACTCTTACATGTTAAAAAATAATAAGCTAAATTTGTTTCTTTGAAACTTAGCGTAATTATCAAACCAGTCAATCATACTTATACACAATGGCTACAACAACCACCCCATCCGTCAGCTCACAGGTGTTGAGCGACAAGAAATGGGCTCGATGGACCGCTCTGGCACTGCTCGCCTCGGCGATGTTCTTCAGCTACATCTTCATGGACATACTGTCCCCACTCCAGTCATCACTCCAGATACTCAAGGGCTGGGACCCGTCGACCTACGGCAACTTCGCTTCATCGGAAACTTTCCTCAACGTATTCATATTCTTTCTCATCTTTGCCGGAGTCATTCTTGACAAGATGGGAGTACGCTTCACCGCCATCCTGTCTGGCACAGTCATGCTCATCGGAGCGGCCATAAACTATTATGCTCTGACCGACGCTTTCACGTCAAGCTCGCTGGCAGCATGGTTTGATGCCAACCTCAACCTTCCCTCGGCATGGTGGAATGTGACACCGTTTTTTAAAGGGATGCCTGCCTCGGCAAAATTCTCGGCTGTCGGCTTTATGATATTCGGCTGCGGAGTGGAGATGGCCGGCATCACCGTGTCGCGCGGTATAGTCAAGTGGTTTGCCGGCAAGGAGATGGCTCTGGCAATGGGCGTGGAAATGGCTCTGGCCCGAGTAGGCGTGTTTGCAGTGTTCATCGGGTCGCCATGGATAGCAACCCTTGGCGACAACCTCTCGGTGACACGTCCCGTAGGATTTGCTGTGCTGTTGCTGCTGATCGGCCTCATTTGCTTCATAGTCTATGGATTCATGGACAAGAAACTTGAAAGCCAGATAGGCAATACCGAAGAGAAAGAGGATCCGTTCCGCTTCAGCGACCTCGGCAAGATTTTTTCCAGCGGAGTGTTCTGGATTGTCGCTCTCCTGTGCGTGCTGTATTATTCAGCCATTTTCCCATTCCAGAAATACGCCGCCAATATGCTCCAGTGCGAGTTAGGCATATCCGTAAAGACCGCCGGACTCATATTTTCAGTATTCCCTCTCGGAGCTGCTGCCGTGACCCCATTCCTCGGCAACTACCTTGACACCAAGGGCAAAGGGGCGACCATGCTCATCTTCGGAGCGTTGCTGATGATAGTATGCCATCTGACATTCGCCCTCGGCCTGCCGCTGCTGCGCGGAGCCGAAACAGGAGTCATCAACGGCACCGAAGCAATAGTGTCAGGCCACGTGGAGCGTGTCAGACCAGCCTCCGACGGCACACCTAATGCCGCAGTGCATGTAGTGTTCGGCATCGACAATTTCGCCAACGACGAGGTCAAGCAGCTGTTTATCGGCAAAAAGACCGGGGAAACCCTCGTGTTCAATCCCCGCAAAGCGTTTGAACAGCCCGGAGCCGCCGACCCCGAAGCATCAGCCGAAGCGTTGATCTCGTTTCTCTCCGACCGTGAAACGCAGATCGACTTCGCACAGGCGATGAAGATTGACGAAGATTTCCGCCTGACCATCGACAGCATCAACGAACCTACCGGCTGGCTCGGCTTTACGGTCGCATTCATCGCCATCGTCCTTCTCGGCATATCATTCTCGTTAGTACCCGCATCGTTGTGGCCGTCCGTACCGAAGCTCGTCGACGGCAAACTGCTCGGTTCGGCCTACGCCGTCATCTTCTGGATACAGAATATCGGACTCTACTCCTTCCCGATGCTTATCGGAGCTGTGCTCGTAGCCACCAATGTCGGGGTCATGAACCCTCTGAGCTACAACTATACCGTCCCGATGCTCATCTTCGCATCGCTCGGAGTCCTCGCCCTGCTGTTCGGCCTCTGGCTCAAAGCCCTCGATGCCAAGCGCCACTACGGCCTCGAGCTCCCCAACAAGCAGCCCTCCACCGACGAAGCCGTAGAGCTTGACGGCCTCGAATAACCGCCCTGCCTCTGATACATATATGAAAGCACAAGAGATACAAGAACTGTTTCATAGATTCGAGTCCATTGCCATCAAATATGAGGGCGTGGAATGTTGGAGTGCACGAAAGCTTGCTCCTGTCATGGGATATGTTCAATGGCGTAACTTTCAATCCATCATTGAAAAGGCCAAGGAATCTGCCAGAAACGCAGGTGAAGCGGTTTCAGACCATTTTGCTGACATCAGCAAAATGGTCGCACTCGGTTCTGGAGCCGAACGTCAGATAGATGATGTCATGTTAACACGCTATGCTTGCTATCTGATTGCTCAAAATGGCGATCCACGGAAACCTGAAATTGCATTTGCCCAAAACTATTTTGCCATACAGAGTCGCCGAGCCGAGCTTGTACATCAACGCATTCTTGACTATGAACGCGTCCAGGCGCGTGCCAAACTTGCTGAAACAGAACACACATTGTCAGGAGTATTATATGAACGTGGTGTCGATTCAAAGGGATTCGCGATAATCCGAACCAAAGGCGACCGTGCATTATTCGGTCTTGACACAGCTATGATGAAGCGTCGTGTCGGTGCTCCAGAAAAAAGACCGTTAGCAGATTTTCTATCTACTATCGCCATCAAAGCTAAAGACCTCGCTGCTGAGATGACATATGTAAACGTTCAACAAAAAGACCTGCATGGCCAAACTGGTATTGAACGAGAGCATATTGACAATAACTCCGCTGTCAGAGGTATGCTACTTGATAGGGGTATTATCCCTGAAGCTCTTCCCCCTGCTGAGGATGTCAAGAAAGTGGAACGTCGCCTTAAGTCAGAAGAAAAGAAAATCCTTTCTAAGAAAAAGAAGTAACCTATGGCAAATACCAACTTGCAAGGGGCTAAGAACGCCAAAAACGACGAGAGTTTTATATCCAATTTAATGAAATTGAAATGAATGCTCTGCAAGCACCACAACCGCGCCAAAGGCAACCGCTGACAACCCGAATAACAAACTGACACAGATACTATATACCTATATTAAGTTATGCTAGACAACAACCGACACAGCGGCACTATGAATGCCAGGGAAACAGTCCTCGATGCACTGCGCGAATGGGGATATGCAGTCCGCGATGCGCAAGGCACGGCTATCATACTCCAGAACGATACGATAATCGAGATACTGCCGATGACACGGAGTGTACATGTCGATGTGACAGTACACGAGGATGACCAGGAAGATTATTTCTATCTCCTTGAGGCAGCCAATCTAATGAACGAGTCGCATTTCCTGCATACCCACTTCAACGCAAGCGAAACATACATGGATGTTTTAGCTACAGTGTGCTTCGATTACTGGGCTGGCAATGATTTGCTCTACAAACTCAGGCGCGCCATAATGACCGCAGAGCGGTTACAGGAAGCGTTCAAAATCGCATTGTCTTTGGCCAAGCAAGCCGACGAGTCGGATGACGTTGACATAAAACCGCTCTTGGACGCTGTCGATCTCATAAATGAGGACATTGCAAAATCCATGTTGGTGGGGAAGACCATCCTCTACATCCATGGATTCGCCTCATCGGGCAACTCCGGCACCGCCGCCGAAATACAGCGTCTTCTACCCGAAAGCCGAGTCCTGTCGCCGGATTTACCCATAGACCCTTTTGCTGCATACGACATGCTGCGCGGACTGATTGACAAGGAAAGCGTCGACATAGTAGTGGGGACATCAATGGGCGGAATGTTTGCCAATCTACTGGACGGAGTCCCGAAGATATTGGTCAATCCGTCGTTCCATGTGTCGGAGTCGATGCGCAAGAAAATCGGAGTCGTCCCCTTCTTCAAGAAAAGGGCTGACGGTGCCACAGAATTTGAAGTGACCGAGAGTCTCTGCGACTCTTATCAACGGTTAGAACGCCAGCAGTTAGCATCTTTCAGCGAAAGGGACACCGGCGAGACTTTCGCCATCTTCGGCACCGAGGACAATGTCATCAACTGCCAGGACGAATACATCCGCTTTTTTGGCGATGCATACGAGAACATAACCTGCGGCCACAGGCTCACCAACGATGCCATACGCCGCAACCTCATCCCGGCAATGGCCGAACTCACCGCCCGAAATACGTAACCCATGCACACCAGCAACATGCGGTCAGCAGCGCAAACCGTGTTTTGAAAACCGTGTTGGGTTAAGGTCAAGAGGCTGTCAGGCTTTTGGCATACCAGCTGCCGATGATGCTGTCAGCGGAAACCCCATGGGGGTGACAGCGACAGCGGCCCATGGTGTCGCCGACGGTCAGCCGCTCCCTTGTTGATGGAAGTTGTCGACCTCATCATGTCAGAGGCCCACAGCCATGCCAGCACAAGCAGGTACAGGAACGCGAAAGCCAATATCAGTAGCAGCATACGGCAGTATCTTTAGTAACGTTGTAATTTTCTCTACTACAAAGCTACCACCCTGATATTTCATAATTATTTCCAAAATATTGTATTAATATTTCAGAAATGATAATTTTTTGCTACATAAGTAATAGTAAGCCTGCAATGATAGGGAAATATGTGTCATGGCGTTACGTGAATAATTTTTCAGTAACTTTGTGACATGAAAAAAAACCTGAATCTATTGCCATCGCTGCTCTTGCTTTCCTTGACATTGGTCACAGGATGTAAAAGCGAACCGAAATACCGCATCGGCGTATCGCAGTGCTCACAGGATGACTGGCGCGCCAAAATGAACGAAGAAATCATGCGTGAAACGCTGCTGCGCAACGACATCTATGTAGAAATCCGCTCGGCCGACGATAGCAACGAAAAGCAAATCGACGACCTGCGTTATTTCGCCCATAACAAGTTTGACATAATAATCGCAGCACCAAACGAGTCCGAAGCGCTTACACCGATCATCGACAGCATCTATAAGGCCGACATTCCTATCATCATATTCGACCGCAGAGTCGACAGCGACAACTATACTGTGTATTGGGGTCCCGACAACTACCAGATAGGCATCGCTGCGGCAGAGTATGTCAACTCCATCGACAAAGAGGCAAAGATTCTGGAAATACAGGGAAATTTAGAGACATCCCCTGCAGCCGAAAGGCATAATGGATTCTATAAATACGTAGAGACCCACGCGCCGTTGCGGTTATTGGCCAGCGGCATGGTACATGACTGGTCGGCTGACGGAGCCGAAAAGCAAGTCGACTCATTACTTCGAATCTATCCGCAGACTTCGGTCATATATGCCCATAATGACAGGCTCGCCATAGGTGCTGCAAATGCCACACGTAAAGCCGGACGCGACGACATCAAAATCATAGGCATCGACGCATCGCCATCAATCGGCATACAGGCTGTAGCAGACTCCATAATAGATGCCACTTTCATGTATCCGACCGAGGGGCGTAAACTCATCCACACGGCAATCTCTGTGCTTGAAGGCGACCGGACAAGGCACCAGCAGGACATATATCTACCGACAGGGACAGCCGTGGATCTGTCAAATGCGGAGATATTGCTGCGGCAATATGAAGCATTAACGGTAGAAACCGACAATATCGAGTCACTGAAAAACAGGCTGGATCTGTTTCAGAAGCAACATTCATCACAGAAACAAATCCTATTAGGGGTTGTAATAATCCTGTTCCTGTCGTTTATAATCATATTTCTGCTCCTGCGCAGTTTCTGGACAGGCAAACAGCACAGGGAAGCCATAGAGCGTCAGAACCAGCAGCTGCTAAGGCAACGCGACAAAATCGAGGGCCAAAACCGGCAGCTAAAGAAGCAACACGATGAAATAAACGACATATTGACCAGACTCAAGCAAGCGACGCAGTCCAAGCTCACTTTCTTCACAAATGTGTCACATGACCTGCGGACACCGCTGACACTGATAGCCGAACCTGTAGAGCAATTGGTATCTGCCGACAATCTCAGTCCAGCCCAGACAAAACTGATGAAACTGGCACAAAAAAATGTCAAGATTCTGATGAGACTGATCAACCAGATTCTTGACTTCAGGAAATACGAGACCGACCGGCTCAACATCAACCTCTCCGAGGTCAACATCGCCTCCGAAATCAGAGACTGGACCGAAGCTTTTAACGAAGTGGCTATAAAACGGCACTTGAAATTCAAAGTCGACATTCCCTCTACCGCAGCGGAATACAACATAGCCGTCGATGTGGAGAAGATAGAGCGTGTGCTTTTCAATCTGCTGTCAAATGCTTTCAAATTCACACCTGCAAACGGGACTGTATCTGTCACCCTCGATAAAGACGAGTCAAATGTGTACCTGACAGTGTCAGACAACGGCAAAGGCATAAACAAGGACGATATACATCGGATCTTTGAGCGTTTTTTCAAGAGCGAAAAGGTCAATCCCCAAGGCTCAGGCATAGGACTCGCCTTGTCGAAAGCCTTCGTCGAACTGCATGGCGGAACGATATTTGTACAGAGCGAAGAAGGCAAAGGCGCAACGTTTACAGTGCAGATTCCTATAAGGCATATAACGGAAACGGAACGGCCGAGCGCACATCTCCCATTGCCTGAAGCGGATGTCACATCCGAACTTGCCGACATCGATGACACTCCTCAGCTTCCATCAACAACCGACAGCACCATCCTTATAATCGACGACAATGCCGACATATGCACATTGATAAAAGCGTTGACATCTGACAGATTCACTGTCATCCAAGCGTCAAATGGGGCCACGGGTATAAAGTTAGCCACCAAGTATGTCCCGGATCTGATTATCTGCGACGTGATGATGCCAGGGATAGACGGACTCGAAACATGCCGGAGATTAAAGTCGGAAATCACGACTTCACACATCCCGGTGTTGATGCTGACCGCATGTGCCATGGATGAGCAGCGGGTAGCCGGATATAATTGCGGAGCAGACGCTTATCTGGCCAAACCGTTCAGTTCAGCAGTGTTATTAGCCCGTATAGACTCTCTCATAGAGAACAGGAAGCGCCTTTATGCCACGAACAAAACCGAGATGTCAGTATCTGTACGCAACAGCACCACACCCTCAGATTCTCTGACCCACGGCACAGACTTTAAGGATATCGACAGCAAGTTTTTCAGCAGATTTGTAGAGATTGTCAACCGCAAGCTGTCAAATCCGGATCTTAACATCGACGAAATCGGCCAGGAGATGGGAGTAAGCCGTGTCCAGCTATATCGTAAGCTGAAATCCCTGACGAACTACTCCCCTACCGACTTGCTGCGTATCATACGTCTGAAAAAAGCCGCCACGCTGCTGAAAACTACCGAGGACACAGTCAATGAAGTGAGTTATGCTGTGGGATTTACATCACATTCCTATTTCACCAAGTGCTATAAGAAATATTTCGGTGAATCGCCCTCTGAATCCCAGCGGCGAACCTCAAAACTGTAAGAAGCGGTTTTGAATAATATAATAAGAGCGGCAGACGCTAATATCACATTAGCATCTGCCGCTACATAATAGTAAGTCTTGAGTGAGTATTCACTTTAAATTGAATACTCACTTATTATATTTATAAACTACGATTCATATACACTATTTTTGCGACTTACTATTTTACCAGCACTTTCTTATTGCCGACTATGTAGAGACCGGGGGCAAGTCCTGCGGTTGCATCCTGGGCATCTACCGCAGTCCGCACTTTCACGCCAAAGATAGAGTACACATCGACCAGATTACCGCTATCGGCTGCTACGTCATCGATGGCTGATGTCGGTTCATACGGCTCGACTACAACCGAAGTGATATTGAAAGAAGCACCGTCTTCGACATGTCCCTGTATCATAAGGGCATTTGTCCCTTCGGGGAAATACGAAGCGAAAGTACGACCCTCCGGCAGCTTTTCAAGGTCGATAACCGCCTGACGGCCGGATATCGACACATTATCAGCCAAAGACAGCTTCATATCATCGTTATCCCATGCTGTCAACACATTAAGCTCAAAAGACGAGCCTTCAGCTTCATCAGAGAAATTGATGATGAGCTTTTTGGGATTTTGGCCAGTGAACGCTGTTTTGTAGAGTTCGAGGGTGTTCCAGCCGCCGTCAATCCAATAGAAACCTGCCCACACCGCACCGTCAGGTACAGCCATGTCGGAAGCATTAAGGTCGACAGACTGGACTGTGAACGACGGTCCACAAAGTTCGAGACCGTACTTCTTAAGGGCTGCCTGCATCCCATCGGTCAGATAGGCTTTCACTTCAGTTTTTCCGTCAAGACGGATAAGGATTGTACCGGGAAGCCACTGCCCGTCGGCCTTAAGCTCCATCACATCTGTAGCACCTTCGGCGATTGTAACAACAAGCTCGTCGCCGACTGCGGCAGATGCGAATTTTTCCGCCTCGATAGAGAGTGTGTTTTCCCATGTCACCTCCTGATTACCCGTGAACAGATTTTCGGCACACATCGTGCCTGCTCCGGCTGCTACAGCCAGAGCTGATAGTAAAATTCGATTCATAAGACAAGGTGTTTTTTTTGTAAGCACCTCGGTCAGAAGCCGAGGTGCTTGGATAAATAATGTTGTGGTTTAATATTGCGTTATTTCAAGATTGTCGATCCTGATATTTCCTCCGTAGGAATTGAGCGACCAACAGTTTTGCGACATACCATAGATACGGTTAGTGTAATTAGCCACATCATTGATATATACAACGCACACGGAGTTGTCCGTCACGATAGTCACGTCATATACGTTGTCGTCAGGACGATTGAACACATAACCGTCATTATTGCCGAGAAAACCGGTCCCTGCTATGCCCTCCTCTTCAAAATTGATTTTGCGGAGAGCGTCGCCTTCAGGATTAACAATCAGACTATAATACTTTTCGCTGTCACTGCCACGTCCGAATGAGAATCCGAAACGGTCAGAATCGCCTGATGTCGTCACAGTGAAGCTGATACGGTTATGTTTACCCAAACGGGAGAAAATTACGGCAGCATCGCCGTCAAGGCTGAAATTGCCGTCCGACCAGGTCACATTACCCTCGGTAGACGTGACAGTCACACTCTGACGTTGATTATACTTGCCGGCCAATGCAGGGACCTCGCCCAGAGTGAGCGTACCGTCGGCATGTTGTATCAGACGATGTGCGACAAGCGAACCAGCCCACTCGATAGACGAAGTATTGTCGTTGCCGGCACGTGTTCCGCACCAGCCCCATATGTAACGGTCTGTACCGTCGGAGGCAGTTTTTGCCGCATAGAGTCCACGGCTGTCAAGGAATCCTTCGTGACTGTCGGGCCACAGACCGGCATCGTTGGCGGTACAGGCCTTCAATTCGTCAAGAGTACGTCCCTTGAAATACTGGACCTTGCGGATGGCATCGTGCATTTCGGAATACACAAGATACCAGTAATCGCCCATCTTGAACACATCCGGACATTCATAGAACCTGTCCCACATCATAGTCATAAACTCTCCAGCCGATGTCCAGTTGCGGAGGTCGTCCGACACATATTCCGCCAACACGCCTTTGCCACCTTTTCGTGTGGAAACGACCATGTGGAAGCGGTTGTCGTCACCTCTGAACACCATCGGGTCGCGGAAATCCGACTTGCTGTAGACATCCTCCCCTTTTATAAAGAAAGAGCGGTCTTTGACCCATGTCTTGAAATCCTTAGATGTAGCCATCATCACAGCCTCGCCATATCCCGTAACATCGGAATGATAGGCGTGACCTGTGTAAAATGTGTAATAGGTCTGGTCTGCTTCGTTGTAAAACACAGAACCGGTGCCGAGGGCTGCATCCTGCTCATATAGTCCGCCGGTCGGGATGAGTTCCCCCAATGACACATAGTTAGCCGCATCGGAGGTCTCCACGCACCAAAACGGATGGTAGGTCCCGGCCTGATTAGGACGGTATTCCTGAAGGTACATTATCTTGAAATTCTTTGCTACCGGGTCGTAAAACGGCATCGGGTCGGCGACATATCCCACTGACGGCTTATAGAAAGTGGTCGGCGAAGCCTCGTCGGTCGGAGAGAAAAACTCGGTAGTGCTCCAATCCTTTTGAGTGAGGACCGGGTCATCGCCATCGCTGCATGAACACAGCGATGCGGCGGCAGCTATCATTGACAATAATTTCATATGTTTGGTTTCCATGATGTATCTTTGTTTTATTACTTACACAGATAATTTATAGCGTTTTTGGTAAACTGCTCCATAGTAGCTCTATAGGCATTCTCACCTGTCGACTGATGCCACTCGTATGCAGGAGTCCCGACAGTGATTACCACACCGCTCTGATAACCCTTTAGCACCTCTCTGGAGGGTATTTCCGCGATGGTCACGCGGTTGGGGTCTCCGCTGTCATCAGATGCCAAGGCTCTTGCCCCGGTGCGTTCTTCCCAACCTTGCATCGAGAAGTACGGATCCCAGTCGACACCCCATTGCAGAGTACGGTTTGTATTGCTGCAACCCGCGCTCACCATGACTATGCGGGTACCGTCCACAGGAAGGTTGTCATAAATTGCATGGCCTTCGTGTCCGGCGATGACAAAGCCGAGGTCTGCGTCAAGCGTTTCGGCTGTTTCGCCACCAAACATATTGTTAGGACTCTGCTGGTCAAGAGTGATACGCCACACATCATTGATATAACGGGCACCGTCACGCGATGCAAGGATATTGCCTCCCTTTATGTAGTAGTCGTTGAATATATCACGTGTATCCCACATAAGGCTGGGCCAGTCAAGCCAATCGAAGTGACACCATATCATCTTGAACTGGCTGAGCTTGACGCTACCCGAAAGCACTTCAGGCAGACCGACATAAGTAGTGTTGGGGACATTGGCGAGCATCCACTCAGCAGCGGCGCGGGCTTCTGCCCCGAGTTTGTCGATAGAAGACTCAAAGCCTATAAACGCTTTTGGTTCCTGCGACATGTCGTCCTTTACAACCGCCACCGTGTAGTCGATGACCGCCGAACGATATGTAGCTGTGAACGTTACCGGGTTGGAGAAATCAAGGGTTGAACCAGACTCAGGGGTCACGGTAGTGCCTTCGTTGACAGTATATGTGGCAAGCATCGATGTCACATCTGCTTCAAGCGGAACGAACACGAGAATCGTACGGGCTTCATTGTCGATAGTACCCTGATACTTGTTGTCAAGAGTAAACGACTGAAACACTACATTGTCATGGGCTACAGTCATGGTGTAATCTGTATATACATCGCCATTGGTTACACGGATACTGCGCGGCACAGTGCAGTCTATTATTTCTCCGGGATAAACATCTGCTACAGCCCCTGCACTGACGGCTATCGATGTGAGTTTCATCGCCGATGCATCGTAGCCATACGGCACACCAACCTTGACTGTCTTGGCAATGTTGTCTATCTCTGCATCGTACTCGTCCAGACGGAGCGAGTTTATGAACGTTTCGCCGTCCAATCTAAGATTAGAAGCATTGTCATCGTCGCAGCCGGCAACCCCTGTCGAAAGGAGGAGGGCGAGGAGTACGAATATGCTGTTTTTAATCGCTTTCATTTTTGTCATATGTTTTAGAGTGCGTTTGAGTTTAATGCTGACTCTTATTATGGATTACCATCCGCCTATGTTTTGAGTGTAATTGCCGTTAGATGCACTGATCTGAGCAAAGGGTATCGGCAGATATTCATTCTTGTTGGCCGTGAATGAAGCTCCTGAATAAATCGCGCATTTTGAGGCCTCCTCCGCATAGTACTTGTTGAGGACACGTGCAGCCTCGCCCCAACGCACGAGGTCGAAGAAACGGTCGCTCTCCAAGGCGAGTTCCACGCGACGTTCGTGCTGCAACAGTTTGAATGCCTCTTCTTGGCTATACGAGCCGTTGTAGGGTTCAACAGCGATATGTACACCGTAGAGCTGCTCGTAGTCGGAAATCATTCCCATGGAGCTTTTTGCGCGGTTACGTATACGGTTGATGATGTTCATGGCCTCTGGTATGCCTGAGCCAAGCTGTATGAGAGCTTCGGCACGCATGAGAAGCACATCGGCATAGCGGAGCACGATATGGTTCATCGGGCTTCCCCACCAACCGCCTTTCACGAGGTATTCACAATCAGGATCCACGTTGTGTTTCAGAGTTACATAATATCCGTACAACCCGTTTGAACGGCTCCACACCGCAGTCTTATCCATGATGTAGTTGCGATTGAACTCATAAGGCAGTCCGGGAATTCCTACGGTCAGGAACAGACGTGGATCGGCATAATCAAGGCTCATGTCATAGTCCTTGTCATTGAAGGTGCCGATATACGGATGTCCGTCGTTATCGGTGCGGAATGCGTTGACAAGGTTCTGCGACGGCTTATAGAAGTCGCAGCCGCCGTCGGTCACTCCGGGTATGTTCGGCACAATGAGTCCGAATGACCAGTTGCAGTTGCCGTTTTTGGTTCCGTCATTGAAAGAATACTGCATAGCCCAGATTGACTCCACACCGTTTTCATACTGAGGCTCAGGACGGAAATTGTTATGGAAATCGGTCTCAAGATCATAGCCGCCTTCCATCATTATGGACGGCTCGGTATATTCGACCACCTTCGCCAAATCCTCCATGCTGATAGATGTCACTTCATGAGTGGCCTCGTTATCCTGGCGGTAAGCCTTGTAGAGATATGTCTTGGCAAGGTATGCCGCCGCTGCGGCACGGGTGGGACGGCCTTTGTCATCCTGATGGGCCGGAAGGTGATCAAAGGCAAATTTGAAATCATCGGCGATAATCTGCCAGCCTTCATCGTTGGTGTAGGTGGTGTTCTTCAGATTGTTATACTCTTCAGGAGCCATGTTTTCATCGATAGCAAAAGGTATCTTCTTGTAAAGCTGCTTCAGGAGGAAATGCCCATGACCACGGAGGAAACGCATCTCGGCCATGCGTTGCTCTTTCTGCGGATACGTTGCCTCATCTACGTTGTCAAGCAATGCAAGGGCGGCATTTGCACGAGATATACAGTTGTAGAGACGCTGCCACATATCGGATATGTTCCATGCTGTAGTCATGATTCCTTGCGAGACCTCAAGGGCATGGAACACGTCACCGTCCTCCGTACCGTTGCCCCCCTTGTAAGCGTCATCCGAACGGACATCATAGTTCCACATCGAGAACGACGAATTGATGTCCTCGGCTGAAATCCATATGGCGTAAGCCGGTATGATGAGGTTGTCGACATATTGAGGGTCTTTCAGCAGTTCGTTGTCGACAGTTCCTTGCGGCTTCTGTTCATCAAGGAAGTCATTGCAGGCGGTCAGGAATGTCATCCCCAACACAGCCGCTACTGATAATATAGTTGTTTTCATTTTGATAGTCGATTATAGGTTAGAAAGTGACATTAAGGCCGAAAGTGAGATTGACGGGGATGGGATAGCCGTAATTGGCGTTTTCAGGGTCTACGCCGGTGAAATTCTTGCTCTTGATAGTAAGCAGGTTCTGTGCGCTCACATACAGGCGGAGCTTCTGCATCTTTATCTTCCGAGTGATTGATTCGGGAAATGTGTAACCAAACTGTATATTGCGCAGCTTCAGGAACGAGCCGTCCTCGACGAAATAAGTCGACACGCGCTTCTCATTGTTGGCATCGTCGCGTGCAAGTGCCGGTATGGTCGAATCGGGATTCTGGGGAGTCCAGGCATCCAGCAGACGGACACCCTTGTTAAGGAAACCGATGTTAAGCCCGCTCCAGAGGTCGGTCTCTTTTTTCAAGTCGCTGATTACGTCGACACCCTGAACACCCTGCCAGAACATCGTGAAATCAAACGACTTATACTGGAGATAGATGTTAATACCATAGGAGAAATCGGGTACGGGATTATATATCCATTGCTGGTCGGCCTCGGTTATATAGCCGTCATTGTTAAGGTCGCGCCAGCGTATGCGGCCGGGGGCGGCCCCGGACTGCACGGCATGGTTGTCGACCTCTTCCTGCGAACGGAATATACCGTCGGCCACATATCCCACCTGTGCACCCATAGGATGACCGATTACGCTTTCCACGCCGTTACCACCGAATGTGCCGTTGGCTGCCACAGTAGCCGGCAGTTTGGTGATTTTGTTATCGTATGTAGAGATATTGCCCGTTATCTCATAACGGAGTCCATACGAGGTGGTGTTCCTATAGCCGAGGCTGAATTCGAATCCTCTGTTTTCCATCTCTCCGGCATTAATCCACTGCGACGAGCCCTCGCCCATCGCTGCGATACCCTGCATAAGCACAAGTATGTCAGATGTTTTCTTATAGAACCAGTCAGCCGAACCGTAAAGACGCTGATTCAGGAAGCCGAAATCCAGACCGACATTATACTGTGTCGTGGTCTCCCATTTGATGTCGTCATTGCCGATCTGGTCACGTTTGAAACCCGACGGAAGGATGGCTCCTCCATTTGAACCTGTAATATCATATGACGTACCATATGACTGTCCGCCGTTTTCATTCACGCCGTAATTAGGCACATAGATAGAATAACGGGCAGTGTTGGAAATCTCCTGATTGCCTGTCTGACCCCACGAGGCTCGTAATTTCAGGTCATTGAGCCATGTAGCAGTCCGCTCCATGAATTTTTCATTATTGATGCGCCAGCCTAAAGATACAGACGGGAATGTCGCATACCGGTTCTCTTTGCCGAAACGTGAAGACCCGTCGCGACGCAGTGTCAGACCGAGCAGATAGCGGTTGTCAAACGAGTAGTTGGCTTTACCAAAGAACGACACGAGCGAATATCCGCTTCCGCTACCGTAGGCAAGTGCGGTACCCGAACCTGCGTCAGGCCACATGTAATCAGGGTTCAATATGACGAAATCGCTTTTATAGCCGGAAAACCATGTATCATCTTCGCGGTTCAATTCTACACCAGCCAGCACGTCGAAATGGTTTTTGCCGAAATCGATGTTGTAATTAGCTACAAGGTTCCACATCCAACGCATCCAGTGTTCCTGCTTAGCCTCTACGCCGTTAGTCGAGTTGGCTACGGTACCTTCGGTAATAGGATAAGTGAATATCCTCTGGCTTTTTTGAGAATAATCAATGCCGAATGTAGTCCGGGCGTTGAACCCTTTGAAAGGAGCAAGGTTGATATAGGCATCTCCGAATGTGCGCCAATAGGTGTAGCGGTTGTCTTTGTTGCGTTCAAGGCGTGCCACCGGGTTCTCACGGTCGGGATAACCGCCTACAGGGCCGGCAAATTCACCCGATTCCGTATAGACGGGCAGCGACGGATTGAACTGGAGGACATTCTGCAAGAAACCGCCCGGAGCCTGCACCTCTGTTGTGCGGTTAAGAGTCAGGTGTTCGCCTATGGTCAGAATATCGCCAAATGGTTTGAACTCCGTGTTTATACGGGCAGAAAGCCTGTCGAAATCGGTATTTTTGATAATGCCGAGGTTTTTGTAATATCCCAAGGAGAAAAACGCAGATAATTTGTCCGAACTGCCGCTAATCGACAGGTTATAGTTCTGTATGAATCCTGTACGGGTCGTTTCGTCGAACCAGTCCGTATCGGATGCAGGAGTAGTATTGGCCGAGTCGAGATACTTCGACATGCTGACACCGTAGAGCGTCGGATAGCCGGAAGCATCATATCCCCAGTTGTAGCGATAGCCTAAAGCATTGGTGTTAGGGTCCTGGCCTGAATTTACATATGCCTGCCACATGGCCTGGCCATACTGCTCTGCATTGAGCACTTCCATTTTGTTGTTATAAAAAGAAGCAGAAACAGAAGCGTCAAAGTTGATTTTCAAATCCCTACCTTTCTTAGTAGTGATGATGATTACGCCGTTAGCCGCCCGGCTACCGTAAATGGATGCGGAAGCTGCGTCTTTCAGTATCTGCATCGACTCGATATCGGCAGCATTCAGTTCGTGCATACCGCCTTTGGTCGGGACACCGTCTATGATATAGAGAGGGTCATTGTTATTCAACGTGCCTATGCCGCGTATACGGACTGTAGATGCCCCGCTGGGATTACCGTCGGCGGTTATGTTCATTCCGGGCACTTTGCCTTGCAATGCCTTTATAGGGTTGTTTTCATTTGCCTTTGCCATGTCGTCAACGTTGACAGCTGTGATGGCTCCGGTCACATCAGCTTTCTTCTGGGTGGAATAACCCACTACCACCACCTCGTCAAGGACAGCCGCATTTTCTTCAAGGCTGATGGTCATTTCAGCCTGAGCCAATACAGTCTGCGGCACGAATCCTACATAGCTGATGGTGAGATTCGCGCCTTCAGACACAACAATGGTGAAATTGCCGTCCAAATCAGTCGCAACGCCTTCCTTGGTAGCACTATCCAAAACCGATGCACCGACAAGCGGTTCGCCGTCAGTCTTGGACAGCACCGTCCCATGCACTGTGATTTGCCCATAGCAAGCAAACACCACAAACATAAGCATCAATGTGCTTAAAACGATTCTTGTCATGATATTGATTTGTGTTTATGAACTGATTTAAACTTATTGCAAATCAGTTCTGTTTGTGAAATTTCTCTGTCGCAAATTTCTGTAATCTTATAAGCACCACATATAATAATCGTTGCATTGAATATTAAAAATGCAGCGGTGTAACCACAGTGTCAAATTCCGTCCGAATCGTTACAACTCATATACAAGAAACCCATCTTGACTATATACACAATATCAAAATCAAGATGGGTTATGGCTTCAAAAGCCTAAAAAGCAAGCTGCTTTGATTTACCGAAGGTCGGGCAGATTACGCAACACTGCGCTGCGGGCATCATCTCCGTCATCAGCATTATCTGGAGATGCCTGTGGCACCGGCTCGGCTGTCCTTACCGGGGTCAATGGTTCTTGAACGCGAGGGGCAGGTTCAGTGGTCGTTGTCGCAGGGGCATCCTTCGGCTCATCTACCTTGACAGGCTCTGATTGAGGCTGGCCGGCTTTCAAGACCTTATCTATATCATCTATATGCACCGTCGGAACCGGAGAGGGCGTAGCCTCATCTACAGAGGGTTGTGGAGCGGGTGAGGCATCCTGCTGCGGCTTTTGCTTGGATGGTTTCGACTTTTTCGATTTATTGATTGAAGCGAAGCTGTCGACACGCCCTGCACCGACGAATGTGCGCGTGTAATAGTCGTCGCTGAGATTCTGGCACACCACTCCCCGCGAAGTGGACGCATGTATCATCTTGCCGTCACCGACATACAGACCTACATGCGACACTTTCTTGCTCCCTCGCGTAGTGGCAAAAAAGACCAAGTCGCCTGTCGCCAAATCCTTCTTTGAAATCTTGCGGCAAAACTCATGCTGCTTGCGGGAATTACGCGGTAATTTGATGTCGAGAGCGTTGAGAAACACATGGTACACGAGACCTGAGCAATCGACTCCGCTGCGTGTATTCCCACCATACTTGTAAGGAGTGCCGAGCCACGCGGTCGCTTCCTTGACGAGCGACTTCTCGGTCTTGGTCATTGAAGCGATGTCGATATCCTTTACACTCGCCGGCTTCGACGGCCGATGGGTAGCGGTTTTCGATACCTGCTTTGAACTGCTGCAAGCTCCTAACGACAACGTGCCAATCACCACGGTGACCGACGCAACCATCTTTAAAACGGATTTCAATGATATGACGGGAAATATACGACAATGCATGTGAACTTCTTGTTTATGGCAAAGATAACTTTAAAATTTCATTACATTAGGCTAATTTTCTTTTATTTTAAACGTCTGACTCTTAAATAAATCTAATATCATGTTTTATTAAATATCTAAGTAGAATAACCTACTGCTTTTTGTGTTAATTTTGACCCGTCTATTCAATAATATCATACACCAATTTTATAATACTCTCACCTCTCTCCAATCACCAGTTCATAATCAATACAATTTCCAAATAAGGAACTATTATGAAGCAAAACAACAAAAATCTGCTGACAGCCGCCGCTGTGGCTGTCATCGCTTCAGCAGGGACTATTGTGGCAATGAAAGCCACCGGCTATGTCGACCAGCCATCTCAGATACCGTTTCAGAGCGATGTGTCCGTGGCATCTTACGGCCACGGCATCGTCCCGGTGTCATCGCGAGGAGGTGTTCCTACTGATTTCACTCAGGCCGCCGAAAGCACTATCAACGGTGTGGTCAGCATAAAAAGCTATGTTACCCCACGCCGTCAGAGCAACAGATATTACAACCAGCAGCCCGACATGTTCAACGACCCGTTCTTTGAATTTTTCTTCGGTTCGCCGCGCCGCCAGCAGCCGCGTCGCCAGCAGCCGTCAGAATCAGACAGCGACGGTGAGGAGGCACAGCAGCAGCTCGGCCTCGGCTCCGGTGTGATAGTGACACCTGACGGATATATAGTGACTAACAACCACGTAATCGATGGAGCGGACCGATTAGAGGTCACACTCAATGACAACCGCACATTCAACGCCCGAGTCATAGGCACGGACGACATGACCGACCTTGCCCTCATAAAAATCACAGCAAACGAGCTCCCCGTCATCCCCATGGGTGACAGCGACGCGCTCAAAGTAGGCGAATGGGTTCTCGCCGTGGGCAATCCTTTCGGACTGACCTCCACTGTTACGACCGGTATCGTAAGCGCAAAAGCCCGCAGTATCTCTGATGCCACACATGTCCCCTCTATGGGCGTGGAATCATATATACAGACCGATGCAGCAGTCAATCCCGGCAACTCAGGCGGAGCCCTTGTCAATCTCAACGGCGAACTTGTAGGCATCAATACTGCCATCTATTCGCAGACAGGCAACTATGCAGGCCACTCATTTGCCATACCTACATCGATTGTCAACAAAATCATCGGCGACCTCAAGCAGTACGGAGCTGTACAACGCGCCTTTATAGGTGTAACATTCCAGCCTCTGACTGCCAAACTTGCCAAGCAGAAAGATATCACGGCTGTCAATTCAGGCATATACGTAGTGGAAGTACAGCCCAATTCGGCAGCCGAAGAGGGCGGCATCAAACCAGGCGATGTAATCACAGCCATCAACGGTGTGCAGACCTCAACCGATGCCCAGCTACGCGGACAAATCAACCGCTATAGTCCGGGTGACGAAATAACCATCGATTTCTACCGTGACAACAAGAAACAGGCCACCAAAGTCAAGCTACTCAACAGCAGCGGGTCGACATCGATCACACGTGCGGGCGACAGCAGCGAACTGGGATGCTCATTCGGCGAAGTCAAGGAAGAGATGCTCAAAGAGCTGCGCATATCCAGCGGAGTAGAGGTGACGAAGCTCACCGACGGCCTGTTTAAATCAGCCGGCATCAAGACCGGATACATAATCACCGCCGTCAACCAGCGACCTGTCACATCCGGCAAAGACATCGAGAAGCTTTACAAAGCCGCCATGCAGAGCGACAACAAAGTGCTTTTCATCACCGGCATCTACCCCACCGGCAAGCGCACCGCCTATGCTGTCAACCTCGATGAATAACGACCTCCGTCAACCATTCTCCTCTCCACTCTTGATGGTGTTGCAGAACCTCGGCACACCATCAGCCACAACCACTGTAGGGACGGCATTGTCGGAAAAATGATTGACCCAGTCTCTTTATGGAGCTGACACCTCGTTGCAGAGATGTCAGCTCCTGTTTTTTGGAATTATATTCTAAATAGACCGACTCCGTAGATTTAAATTCTGAAATAACATGCAAACAGACAATTTCGCTTATATGTTACATCAGATTATATTTAACTTTGCATAGAGAGAAAAAAACGACATCTCTGCAAATCATAGACTATGGCACAACACGACATATTGAATGAAATTACGTCAGGACATCCGGGCTTCTCGTTTGAAGTCCTTCCTCCGCTTAAAGGAAAGAGCATCGCTACGCTCTTTGACAATGTGAAGCGGCTGATGCCGTTCGGTCCACGGTATGTCAATATCACCACGCACCGCAGCGAATTAGTGTACAAAAGTGTTCCAGGAGGTCTATACGAGCGGGTATCCGAACGGTCACGTCCAGGCACAGTGGCTGTAGCGGCAGCCATACAAAACAGATTCAATATCCCTGCGGTACCTCATATCATCTGTAGCGGATACAGCGCACGCGAGACCGAATACGCGCTCATCGACCTCAGCTTCCTCGGCATCAACAACCTGCTGCTGCTGCGCGGCGACAAGGCTAAACATGATCCCCGCTTCATACCCGATCCTGCCGGATATGCCCACGCATCCGAACTGCAACAGCAGGTCAACACTTTCAATGACGGAGTCATGCTTGACGGGACCGCATTCGAACTCGAAGAAGGCTTCAAGTTCAGTTACGGCGTGGCCGGCTATCCAGAAAAACATGAGGAATCGCCCAACACGGACATAGACCTGCGTTGGCTCAAGCATAAAGTGGACCAAGGGGCTTCATATATCGTCACCCAACTCTTTTTTGACAACGAGAAATTTTATCGTTTTGTAGAGGCGTGCCGCAACATCGGCATTGAAGTACCTATCATCCCAGGAATCAAGCCTATAGTCAACCTCAACCAGCTTACCATACTACCCAAAACATTCAAAGTCGATATCCCGGACGAACTCGTCGCCATGCTGGACTGCTGCTCGGACAATGTAGAGGCAAAAGCAGCCGGGGTAGAATGGGCCATACGCCAGAGCCAGGACTTGATAGACCACGGCTATACACACATCCACTACTACAGCCATAATGCAGCCGCCAGTGTCGAGAAGATAGTGGCAAGCGTGTTTGACCGCAGCGAGAACATCCCATAATTTCCAATAATTAAAACGACATAAATCCACACAGCCATATAATAAAAGCCGCAATAATGAGTTAATAATATTAGGGTTCATTTCCGAAACCCAAAGCAAAACTTATTACCAACATATCTCACACATGGCATTTCGCAAGACGATTCTCGCCCTGACAGCAACAATTCTATCAACTCCGGCGGCCCTTGCCGACAAAAACGACGACATACAGGACATAAACCCTATCACTACCGGCGTGGCCTCACTGCGCATTTCACCTGATGCCCGCGGAGCATCTATGGGCGAACTCGGAGCCGCGACCGATCCCGATGCCAACTCCCAATACTGGAACTCGTCAAAATACGCGTTTGCATATTCCCAAGGAGCCGTAACAATCAACTATGTACCCTGGCTCCGCAAGATTGTCAACGACATATATCTGGCATCCGTTTCCGGCTATTGGAAAATAGGCTCACAGGACCTGCAGGCTGTCAGTGCCAGTCTGCGCTACTTCTCGCTTGGCGATGTGACCGTAGGTAACAACCAGGCGACTATCAACCCTTATGAAATGGCTGTCGACATAGGTTATTCACGCAAACTGTCTACAAAATACTCGATGGGTATCGTGTTCCGCTACATCTACTCAGCCATGGGTTACGACAATACCGGGCAGGATGCGAACTCCATCGGAGCATCGGCTTTTGCCGCCGACATCAACGGTTATTTCACATACTATCCTATCATCGGACGCAACGAATGTCAGTGGTCGTGGGGCTGGAACATATCCAACATCGGGTCTAAGCTGAAATACGAAGGCCAGCAAGCAGCGTTCTTGCCAGCCAACCTGCGCATCGGTACTGCATTTACGTTCCCATTGGCCGATTATCACAACCTGACTTTCGGCCTCGACCTCAACAAACTGCTCGTCCCGGCCAAACCGCGTGCACAGGATTTTATCAACGAGGATGGCTCGACCAACGAACAGGCATATCAGGAAGCCGAACAAGAGTGGGAAGACATGTCATCGTTCAAAGGCATATTCAAATCATTCGGCAAAGGGTATAGCGGCAAAAACGAGTTTTTCAAAGAAATCACCTTATCACTCGGAGCGGAGTATGCTTACAACGACCAGTTTTTCTTCCGTGCCGGATACTTCTACGAACACCCCACCAAAGGAAACCGACAGTATTTCAACGTCGGTGCCGGATTTGCTATCAGCGCATTCAAACTTGACGCATGTTACACTGTGGCCACTGCCGCCAACTCACCATTGGACCAGACACTGCGGTTCTCGCTCACCTTCGATGTCGACGGCATCAAAGGTCTGCTTGGCAAACGATAACCCACAGCTATCAACATTAACTGCATCTGCCATTACATATGAAAGTTCCATCCATCCGTATAGGACAAGGATTTGATGTACACGCATTCGCCACAGACCGCCAGCTGTGGCTTTGCGGCGTAAATATACCGCACGAGCGCGGACTGCTCGGCCATAGCGATGCCGATGTAGCCCTCCACGCCCTCAGCGATGCCCTGCTCGGAGCCGCCGCTCTGCGTGACATAGGCTACCACTTTCCTGACACCGACCCTCGTTACAAAGGGGCTGACAGCCGGAAGCTTTTGAGAGAAGTAGTCCGCCTGCTTGCTGGCCGGGGATATGCCGTGGGCAATGTAGATGTCACCATTATGGCACAGAAACCCAAGCTACTGCCGTACATACCGCAGATGTCAGCAAACATCGCGTCAGATCTCGGAATCCCGGATGACAGTGTGTCGGTCAAAGCCACCACTACCGAACGCCTCGGATTCACCGGCCGCGAGGAAGGCATAGCAGCCATGGCCGTTGCTCTGATATACCGGGAGGACTGACACCTACCACCGCCCTCCCCTCAATCCGCATCAATGAAGAAATCCACTCTGAAGACAATCCGCATCATGGTATCGTCAGTGATATTCGTATCGCTGACGTTGCTGTTTACGGTGCCTGCAACGTGGATATGCGCCCACCTCTATGGATTTCAGGCGATACAATGGTTACCGGCTGCCATGTCGTTTTCATTGGCAATATGCATCATATGGCTTGTTGTAACCCTGCTTTTCGGCCGCATCTATTGCTCGTCCGTGTGTCCGTTAGGTACTTGGCAGGACATATGTTCGCATTTAGGGTGCCGTTCGCGGGGTAAGGGAGTCACTCAAGGCTGGTACCACTACCGTCCACCACTCTCCATGATACGCAACATAGTGGTCATCATCACATTTGCCAGCCTGCTTGTAGGCATAACATTTATAGCTGCATTTTTAGACCCGAGCAGCATATTCCACCGTGCATGTTCCACAATATTATCACCGACAGTACGTGGGATACCACCGTGGATAGCAGGGTCAATATCAGGATTCATCCTTTCGGTGTGCATGATGACGATAATAAGCATCATGTCATGGAAACGAGGACGTATGTGGTGCAATTCATTTTGCCCTGTAGGCACCGCATTAGGATATGTCAGCCGCCATGCGGTGATGCGCATAGACATCGATACCGACCGCTGTACACAGTGCCGCAAATGCGAACACGTGTGCAAATCGGAGTGTATAGACCTGACATCGCACACCGTGGACGGTTCGCGGTGTGTCAACTGCTTCAACTGCATCAACGTATGCGACGATGATGCCATACACTATACATATACCCGCAAGCAGCTGTCGATACCTATGATGCAGAAAGTCAACGGGCCCAAGACTGCCGCGACCCTCAATCGGCCGGCATCATCTGCCCAATGCACCTCGCAACGACGTACGGATAAGTAAGCGGGCACCAGCTTAAGCTCCTTTTTGCATCCCTTTTAAGCAAATTTATCCTATGGGATAATGCGGAATTGGGGAAGCTCAATAAAAAATCGTAAATTTGCAGTCCTTATTATCCACTGTAAATTTCCGAACTTCAACATATCCCCAATGGGCTTTTTTAAAAATATATTTTCAAAAGAAAAAAAGGAGACGCTTGATCGTGGACTTGAAAAGTCGAAAAGGAGCGTCTTTGAAAAAATATCACGCGCCGTAGCCGGCAAAAGCAAAGTCGACGATGATGTACTCGATGACCTTGAAGAGGCATTCATCACTTCAGATGTCGGCACGGACACCACCCTTAAAATCATAGACCGCATACAGAAGCGTGTGGCCCGCGACAAATACGTGACTGCCTCCGAGCTTAACGACCTGCTATGTGATGAAATTTCCGACATGCTCGCTTCCAGCGGTGACGACAGCGCGGCTCCTGATTTTTCCGTACCGTCAGGCCATAAGCCACATGTCATCATGGTAGTCGGAGTCAACGGCGTAGGCAAAACCACGACCATAGGTAAGTTAGCCGCGCACTTCAAGCGTGCCGGCAACAAAGTGATGCTCGGAGCCGCCGATACATTCCGCGCGGCAGCCGTAGAGCAGCTCGACATATGGGGGCAGCGCGCCGGAGTGCCCGTGGTCAAACAGAAGATGGGTAGCGACCCTGCTTCTGTAGCTTTCGATACACTCCAAAGTGCAAAGGCCAACGATGTCGATGTGGTAATAATCGACACAGCCGGCCGCCTACACAACAAGAAAGGCCTGATGGACGAGCTGACCAAAATCCGTAACGTCATGCAGAAGATAGTGCCCGAAGCTCCACACGAAGTGCTTCTGGTGCTTGACGGCTCTACGGGACAGAACGCTTTCGAGCAAGCCAAACAGTTTGTGGCTGCAACGCAAGTCAACGAGCTGGCCATTACCAAACTTGACGGTACAGCCAAGGGCGGCGTGGTCATAGGTATAAGCGACCGATTTAACATACCTGTCAAATACATAGGTCTTGGCGAAGGGATAGACGACTTGCAAGTCTTTAACAAACAGGAATTTGTACGCTCACTTTTCGGTAAAGGCAGCAAATAGTGAAGCACCGCACAGTAGATATTATCAGCTTAGGGTGCTCCAAAAACCTTGTCGACTCCGAAAGGTTGATGAAGATGCTCCGAGATGCCGGATGTGAAGTGAGGTTTGACCACGACACTCCCGACGGCAAAAGCGACATCGCGGTCATCAACACCTGCGGCTTCATCGGCGATGCCAAAGAAGAGAGCATCGACACTATCATGACATGGGTGGGAGCCAAAGACCGTGGCATGGTACAGAGAATCTATGTCATGGGCTGCCTATCCGAGCGGTATAAGCAAGAACTGCCCCCTGAGCTGCCCGAAGTAGACGGGTGGTACGGCAAATTCGACTGGCCGGGGATAGTCTCTGCCATATCAAAAGCCGCTCCAGAGGCAGCGTCATATGACCGCATCATCACCACTCCAAGTCATCACGCCTACCTTAAGATAGCCGAGGGCTGCAACCGCTTCTGCGCATTTTGCGCCATACCGCTCATTACCGGACGCTACAAATCACGTTCCATGGAGGAGATTGTCGAAGAAGCCGCAATACTCGCCGGACGTGGTGTCAGCGAGTTTAATGTCATAGCCCAAGACCTCTCAGCTTACGGGACAGACATATATGGCCGCCAAGCTTTAGCCGAACTGACCGAACGGCTGGCACAACTCGACGGTGTGCGCCGCATACGCCTCCATTACGCCTATCCGTCCGATTTCCCTATGGATGTCCTTGATGTAATGGCACGCTATCCCAACGTATGCAATTATATCGACATAGCTCTGCAACACATCGCGAACCCGGTGCTGAAAAACATGCGCCGGCACATCGATGCCAAAGCGACCCGTGAGTTGCTTGCCGAGATGCGTCGCCGCGTCCCGGGACTGCACATCCGCACAACGCTGATGGTCGGTTTTCCCGGCGAAGGGGATGCCGAATTTGACGAACTGATGGATTTTGTACGCGAACAACGGTTTGAGCGCATGGGAGCATTCGCATACTGCGAAGAAGATGACACATATGCAGCCAAAACCTATGCAGACTCCATCCCCGACGACGTGAAGCAGTCACGACTTGACCGGCTCATGGCTCTCCAAGAATCCATATCCCTCGAAATACAGCAAGCAAAAGAAGGCTCAACCCTCGAAGTGGTCATAGACAGCTATGACGAGGATTATTTCATAGGACGTACAGAATGGGACTCCCCTGAAGTCGACCCCGTAGTCCTCATACCGCGTACCGAGGGAGCTTCTCTCCGTCCGGGCCAATATGTGCATGTCACGATTGACGAGGCATTGCCTTTTGAACTGATAGGACAGATTGCCAACTCTCCCGAAAATCATACTGCCAACATACAGAAATAAGATGAAGACCTCCAGCATATCAGCGGTTACCAGACAGGCCGTGGACAAATGTCTGCGCCAAAACATCCCGTTCGCGCTCTATGCAATGCCAGGCTCCGAGCAATATACATTTCTGGCATCGTCCCCTACCGACGAGGAATTCCTCAACGACCACCAAAGCGCATCAGGGGCATTTGAAATCTCATTTTTTGCCCACAGCAATCCCTATCCGATAATCATACTGCCAAGTTACAACGCTGCGGATGTGCTCGCACTCCCCGACAGCCTGAAATACCCAGGTGCGGATACATATCCAGCCATACAGTCGACTTCCGCCATAACTTACATGGCGCAGGTGCACGAACTGGCCAAAGTGGCCCGCACACTGCATGGCAAGGTAGTGCTGTCACGAATCATATCCGGCTCGACACATGACAAGACTCCTTTAGAGGTAGCCATGACATATTTTGAAGGCCAGTGCGATACCCTGCGGTATATGTTTTTCACCCAGGAAACAGGACTGTGGATTGGAGCTACGCCCGAACTGCTCGTAAGCTTCCGCCCCCAACCCGCCTCTGATGACCGTGGCACCATCTCCACCATGGCTCTCGCAGGTACACGTCCACACTCCAGTGATGACAACGAAGACGCTTGGGACGATAAGAACGTGGCCGAACAGCAGTTCGTAATCCGCCATATATCTTCATGTCTCCACGATGCAGGATTAGACGCGGCAGAGACGCAGGACTATACTCTCAAATTAAAAAACGTAGAGCACATATGCTCCATGTTTACCGCCGATGGGACTCTGTCTCAGGCCTTAAAATTAAGGGAAGCCCTTGACCCGACACCTGCTGTCGGGGGCTATCCGACCGATGCAGCCATAGACCTCATCAACTTTTTCGAGACACATGAGCGTTTCTGCTATGCCGGAACTATCAACATACGCGACACCGACGGCATTGGGTTCAGCACGTTTGTCAACCTGCGCAGTATGCTCATAGCTCCCGAAAACGATGGCGACTATCGCTCTTCATCCCGCTATAATATATATGTCGGAGGAGGAATCACAGCATCGTCCAATCCCGAATCGGAGTGGTCGGAAACTGCCGGGAAAGCATCCTTGATGTTAGACGCGCTCACTTGCGAAAACGAAGCAGCCAACACTCCAGCCATAACACTCTACGATCAAATAAGCATAGAAGCTCAGGAACCGTCATATTCTCAATCAGGAACCCTCTAAGCATTGCAACGCTGAACATAAGAAATGGAAATAGAACCGAACCAAAAGCTGTCGGACGGCAGCCAGAAGCCCAATCCGACAGGGAAAATCGCTCTGATAATACTTATTGCCATCTTTATCGTGGCCGGTGTGTCGTGTCTCCCTCTCCAGAAATGGACTGGTGGCCGCATCAAGGATTTCAATCTTCTTGCCGACATACTGCCGTTGAGCGAAGATTCGACATTCATACAGCAAGGAGCCGACATCATCGACCCCGAGCTGCTGCGCATACGCCAGCAGAGCGAGTCGGAAGCAGCTATCAACCAGCAAGCGTACCTCTACGGCATGGAACAGGAACCCGAAGGAGGCTGGACACCGTCAGACACCGTCAAGCCATACGTCGATCCTGACACAATCGTGCAGCAGCCGAAACACAACCGTGTAGGCAACCTCGTAGCCATCGAGGATTATACAACAGGCGGCAGAGGATTGCGTTCGCTCAAAGCAGCCATCGCGGCCGGACGTCTCGGACGCATAGCCGTGGTAGGCGACAGCTACATCGAAGGCGACATATTCACACAGAATCTCCGCGAGCAGCTGCAAGAAGCTTATGGAGGTGAAGGTGTGGGATATATGAGCCTCCATAGCGATTTCCCCGGATTCCGCCGCTCTGTTAAGCAAGGAGGTGACGGCTGGCATACGTATGACCCGAACAAGAAAGCCAAAAACATATTTTTAGGTCTTGCCGAACATTATTATGTCCCCACAGGCAATGCTCTCGCCACATATCAGGGTGTCACAGCCCTTAAGCACGTCGACCAATGGAGCAAATCGCAATTCCTGTTCATAGCCCCTAACAATACGGTAATCTCCACCAAACATGCCGGAGAAGAGTGGACCGACCACCAGATACAGGGGAGCGACCGCGTACAGTGCCTGACTATCGACGGCAAGACCGATAACTTCCAGCTCAAGACCTCCGACACATCGCTCATAGGACTGGGCGTATGGCTCGACGGAACGAGCGGTATCGCCGTCGACTGCATGTCGTCCAGAGGTTTTTCCGGTGTGACCCTTCTGAGGGTCAACGCCGCACTATGCCGTGCCATGGCCAAGGTCATCAATTACGACCTCATCATTCTTGAATTTGGCATCAACGCCATGACATCCTCACAGACCGATTACTCGCTCTACTCCCGCAAGATGGTAGAAGTAATCAACCATGTACGCACATGCTATCCTACAGCCGACATACTCGTCATGGGCATAGGCGACCGTGGCGAAAAACGTGGCAGCGAAGTCCACTCCATGAAATCCGCGCCCTACATGGTGGCCGCGCAGCGCGATGCTGCCCGTAAGGCCCATTGCCTATTCTGGGACACCCGGGAAGCCATGGGAGGCAACGACGCAATAGTGGCATGGGCCAAATCCGGCAAAGCCAACAAAGACTACATACACATGACCCATCAGGGCGGAGCCGAGCTGGCCACCCTTCTCTTCAACGCCCTGCGTCTGGAGCTGAAATAACTCCAACCTTTCTTACGACAATCACTCCTCAACCATAACAGAACAGACATGACCAATACATCACGCACCTCTCTTATATTAGCCGCAGTGCTGTCGTTGTCCCTCAGCCCGGTTGCTGCGAGCCAGACCAATCCGGCTCCTCCAGTCATCATCCCTGAAAATCCAGTTGACAACCCCGACCAGGAAGAAACAAGCGAAGTCTCCGAATCAGACGAAGAGGAGGACAGCAATGCCGCCGCACCGCACGAAACCACGACAGAGGAGGTATCCGAAGATGACAACTCTGCCGAACGGGAAAACGAAGTCATCATAGCACCCGATGACAGCGACATAGATATCCCCATACCCTCATTCATCAATCAGGAAGCCAACACCATCAATCTCAATGGCGCCGACTGGTCCAACCTTCGCCAGGCAGTCAATGCCCACAAGATACGCCCGCTCTCAATCCTCATCATAGGCGACAGCCACATCCAGGCCAACATGGGCACCGGCGTTACGCGTGAACTGCTGCAATACCGATACGGCAACGCCGGACGAGGCATCATATCCCCTCTGCGCATGAGCGGCACCAACCAACCTTATGACTATACTTTCTCCTCCTCACTCCCTTATACCGCAGTAAAGCTGATGAAAGCTCCATGGAAACGTACCATGGGCTTTACCGGCACCTCCATTACTCCTTCGACATCCCTTAGCAACATCACCATCGGCACCCGCACGGAAGAAGACTATAACCCCTTCAACTCCATAATCCTGTTTCATAAAGGCAAAATGGTCATCTCCGGGGTCACGGACGAATTAGGCAACAAAGTCGCCTATACCCAGCATCCTTCACGCGACTTCACATTCCTTAAACTCGCCTCTCCAAATACCCGTGTGACCATAAGTTACGAAAGCCTCGGCGACCTTACCCTTTTCGGAGCGAGTCTGTCGGGAGGAAGGCCTGGTGTTTTCTATCATTCGATAGGAAACAACGGTGCGACATACGATACATATAACCGCATCGGCGACATAGGCGCATCCATCAAGCCGCTTAACCCCAATCTTGTAATCCTGTCGTTGGGTACCAACGAGGCTTTCGGCCGCCTTGACACCGCCCGTCTACGCAACAGCATCGACAAACTTGTCAAAGACATCCGTGATGCCAACCCCGCTGCAGAAATATTGCTTGTGACCCCGATGGAATGTTACCGCTCCACGACCAAAACAGTCACAAAAAAAGTCCCTGTCAGATCAAAAAGGCGCAAAGGCAGAAAAAGAAGAGTGACACGCTACCGTACCGTCAAAACCAAAGTCCGCTCTTCGGGAGTGAATACCAACATCCGTCCTATCCGCGATGCCATAGTCGCTTACGGTGCCGAAAACGGCATACCCGTATATGACTTCTGGGAAGTATCCGGCGGCTCCGGGGCAGCAGCGACATGGATTAAAAACGGGCTTTTCAGCCCCGACCGCATCCACCACAGCGCCAAAGGCTACCGTCTCGAAGGCCGTCTGATGTACGACGCATTGGTCAAAGCGTTCCAATAATCATATTACACGTAACCAATAAAAAAACAGCTCTGCAACAGTGGCAGCAGTTCTTGACAAACTCAACATAGACTGGGAGAGATTTGCCGATGTCATCAAGTTTGACGCGGCGAATCCTCTGCTGTTCAACACAGGACTTTTCCTCATCCTCTTTGCGGGATTCGTAGTGGTGTACCAGATGATAAAACGCTGGAAAAACGCAAAGCTCATCTTCGTAATCCTGTTTTCGCTATATTTCTACTACAAATCCTCAGCCGAATACTGCTTTATACTCCTCGGTGTATGCATTTTCGACTTTCTGTTAGGGCAATGGATGGGACGCAGCGAGCGGCGAGCCATACGGCGCATGATTGTCACAATCAATGTGTTCGTAAATGTAGGCATGCTTGTTTACTTCAAGTATTTCCGCTTGTTCATGGAGACGTTTGTCAATCTGGCGGAGCTGAAATGGTCGTTTGACGACATAATCCTGCCGGCCGGTATATCGTTTTTCACATTCCGCAGCATCAGCTACATCGTAGACCTATACCGCCGGAAGATGGAGCCATGCCGCAATCTGCTTGAATACACCTTCTTCCTTACGTTTTTCCCTCCTCTGCTTGCCGGCCCGGTAGTCCGTGCCAAGGACATGCTGCCGCAAATCCGCGCCAACGAGACCGCCACCCGCGAGATGGTCAGCAACGGCCTGTTTCTCATCATCGCCGGTCTGATAAAGAAAGTTGTAGTAGCCGATTATATAAGCGAAAACTTCGTCAGCCGCGTGTTTGACAACCCATCGCTGTATAGCGGGTTTGAAAACCTCATGGCTATCTACGGTTTCTTCATACAGCTCTACTGCGATTTCTCTGGCTACAGCGACATCGCCATAGGCATAGCCCTGATGCTCGGATACCGTTTCCTTGACAACTTCAAAGCCCCGTTCAAGTCCCAGAACCCCACCGAATTCTGGCGGCGATGGCACATATCGCTGTCGACATGGCTGCGTGACTACCTGTACATCCCCCTTGGCGGCAATCGTAAAGGCACAGTCCGCAAACATGCCAATCTTATGACGACAATGGTCATAGGAGGCTTGTGGCACGGGGCATCGTGGATGTATGTGATATGGGGAGCTTTACAAGGTATGTTTCTCGTCATCCACAAGGAAATCAAACGTCTCTTTCCCGGTCTTCCCGATGACAAGAAAGGCAGATGGTGGCGAGTGGGTGCAAACATGTTTTTTACATTCAACCTGTTTGCCATAAGTTTCGTATTTTTCCGTTCCCGGTCGCTTGACGATGCCGCTGCCATGGGCCGTCAGATATTCACCGACTTCCATCTCAGCGTGGCCCCGCAGTTTGTCGAAGGTTACATCTTTATCGTGCTTGCCATACTACTCGGCTACTTTATGCACCTCGCACCGTCAAGCTGGAGCGACGCAATAAAGAAAAGCATGGCACGTATGCCTGCCATATTGCTCGCCGTGCTGCTCGCTCTAACGATATTGCTGATAATACAAGTACGCCAAAGCGACATAGTCCCCTTCATCTACCTGCAATACTGATACATCTCTGCTCTTTGGACAGATATTACACATTTTATCACAGTGTCCGCATTGTATCATGTTATTGTATGCAAAAACTTGTCTAATAGGGTTGACATCAGACGAAAAATGTAGTATCTTTGCAAGATATTGCACAAGGTGTGAATTTACATCCCGCACCTTGTCAACAGCAGTCTATGGGACAAAAAAAACGCAGACTATTATCAACCCTCGCAGCACAGATGACTGCCATGATCAGCATG